>MDTB01183652.1_pt1 | contig 13750 bp, 11 predicted proteins | sample 811161 | NCBI WGS metagenome assembly MDTB01 (sample SAMN05326650, study PRJNA326480) | marine metagenome | isolation source: seawater | place: Mediterranean Sea | collected 2009
ATTTAGGTAAAAACTTTGCCTATAAATTGGCCGTCTAAATAAATTTATGACAAAAACAGTTTCTTTACTTAGTGCATTATTGTGCACATTTATTTGGGGGACAACTTTTATTGCTCAAGATACTGGTATGGATGACATTGGTCCTTTTACCTTTAATGCAGTAAGGTTTTTTGTTGGTTTTATTGCAATACTCCCTTTAGTTTTTTTATTTGAAAAAAAAAAAATTTAAATCTGAATTTAAATTAGATACCAAAACATTTATTATTCTTTCTATCCTAATTGGAATATCACTTTTTTTAGGCTCTGCATTGCAACAAGTAGCATTACTTTACACAGATGTTGCTAATGCAGCATTCTTCACAATTTTTTATGTTCCTATGGTGCCGATTATAGTTTTTTTATTCAAAAAAAAATCAATTCATTGGAGTGTGTGGCCATCGGTTGTTTTATGCTTAATTGGAGGCTACTTATTAACAAATTTTTACGATGCAACAGTAAGACTTGGAGATACCTTAGTATTATTAGGTGCTTTATTTTGGAGTACACATATTATTTTTACTGGAATGATTGTTACTAAATATAATCTTCCTTTAACAATAGGTGCACTACAAACATTAATTGTGGCAGTAATTTCTTTTATAATTGGTTGTATATATGAAGAATTCATTTTTAATAATATTTTAAAAGAAATTTATTCTATTTTATATGCTGGAATTTTGTCTGGGGGCTTTGCGTTTGTCTTACAAATTTATGCGCAAAGAAGTATCGCGCCTGCGCCTGCAGCGATTATTTTTTCATTAGAAGGAGTTTTTGCTACTGCTGCAGCGTGGTTTTTACTAAATCAAATATTAGATTTTAATAATATATTAGGATGTTTCTTTATCTTATGTGGAGTTTTATTGTCACAACTTTTACCTTTAATGAAAAAAACTATTTAGAAATATATTATTGAAAATAATATAAAGGCAATAAAAATTCTATAAATTACAAAAATATTTAAAGAGAATTTATTAATATAATTAATAAAAAATTTAACTGTAATGTAAGAAAATAAAAAAGATAAGATTATTGAAGTTATTATGAGGTAGTTTATTTCTATTGGTTGATTAAATGCATCTTTAAGTCCAAGAAAACTTGCTCCCGATAGAGCAGGGATTGATAACAAAAATGAAATCTTACTTGAATCGACTCTGTTAAATTTTAAAAATCTAGCTGCTGTCAAAGCAATACCTGCTCTACTTACTCCAGGTACCAATGCAAGTATTTGGAATAAACCAATAAATATTATAGATTTTATATTTAAGTTAGCAGATATATTTTTATCAAATTTTTGCTGATCTGCAAAAAATAGAATTATTCCAAAAAATAATGTTGTCCATGCTATAACTTTTATATTTCTAAGAAGATAAATAAGCTCAGTTGAATGTAATATATATCCAAAAATAATAATTGGTATTGAGCCAATTATGATTAGTTTTAAAAGTTTATTGTTGTTTTTCAAATCAAAAAGATCTTTTCTAAAATAAAAAATAATTGCAAATAACGAACCTAAGTGAAGACTGATATCAATTAACAAGGATCCTGTTTTTAAATCATATAAATTAGAAACAAGAATTAAATGTGCAGAGGAACTTATTGGTAAAAATTCAGATATTCCTTGGATAGCTGAGAGAATTAGAATTTCTATAAATTCTTGAAACATACAAGTGTCGTAACTTAAATAATTTAGATTTTAAACAATTCGATTTAGTCATAATAGGTATGCAACAATTAAAATTTCTAGGTAAATGGCTAATTATTGATAAAATTAGGTCATATATATTGACCCAAATAATTCTTTTACAAGTAAAAACAATGTATATTTTGCCTTAAATTTATAAAAAAAAATGACTGATAAAATGCTCAAATTTGTTAAAATAGGTCAACAGACTCCACCTAAAAGAGATGTAGACAATAGAAAAAAAGATTTCAAGGAGATTTATGATGAGTTTATCAATCAAAAAGCACAAGAGCAGTCGAGCAGATGTTCTCAATGTGGAGTACCTTTCTGTCAGGTTCATTGTCCTTTAAGTAACAATATACCTGACTGGTTAAAATTAACAGCTGAAGGAAGATTGAGAGAGGCATATGAGTTATCGCAAAGCACCAACAATATGCCAGAAGTATGTGGAAGAATATGTCCTCAAGATAGATTATGTGAAGGTAACTGCGTTATAGAACAATCGGGTCATGGAACAGTTACCATAGGCTCTATGGAAAAATACATAACAGATAATGCTTGGGAAAAAGGCTGGGTTAAACCAATTCAGGTGAAATATGAAAAAGAACAAAGCATTGGAATAATTGGAGCTGGACCCGCAGGTTTAGCTGCTGCTGAAGAATTAAGAAAAAATGGTTATAAAATTACCGTATACGATCGATATGATAGAGCAGGTGGATTATTAATATATGGGATTCCTAATTTTAAATTAGAAAAACATGTAGTTGAAAGAAGAACAAAACTTTTGAAAGAAGGTGGAATAGAATTTATCCAAAATTTTGAAATAGGCAAGGATGCTTCATTAGATCAATTAAGAAAAAAACATGATGTAATTTTAATTGCTACAGGAGTGTATAAACCACGAGAAATTGAATTACCTGGCAATGATTTAGAAAATATTTTTCCTGCGATGGAATTTTTAACAGCTTCAAACAGAAAAGGTTTGGGTGACAAAGTAGAATTATTTGACAAAGGAACATTAAATGCTGAAGGTAAAAATGTTGTAGTTATAGGAGGTGGAGATACTGCCATGGATTGTGTAAGAACATCAATTAGACAAAAAGCTAAATCAGTTAAATGTTTATACAGAAGAGATAAAGAAAATATGCCTGGATCAGCTAGAGAAGTTGCTAATGCAGAGGAAGAAGGAGTTGAATTTGTATGGCTATCAAGCCCTAAAGAATTTAAAGGAAAAAATAAAGTTGAAAATTTAATAATTGATAAAATTGAATTAGGTGATCCTGATGACTCAGGCAGAAGAAGACCGTTAATTAAAGAGGGATCAGAATTTGAAATTAAAGCTGACATGGTAATTAAAGCTCTTGGCTTTGACCCTGAAAACTTACCGTTATTATTTGATGCTCAAGAACTTCAGGTTACAAGGTGGGGTACAATAAAGGTAAACTTTGACACAATGGAAACCAATTTAAAAAGTGTTTTTGCTGCTGGAGATATTGTGAGAGGAGCTTCATTAGTTGTATGGGCTATCAAAGATGGTAGAGATGCAGCTTCTTCAATAAAAAATTATCTTGAAAATATAGAATCAAAAAAAAATAAAGTAGCATAATGCAAAATTATAAAAAAAATTTAGAATTACTCTCCAAAAATCATGTTTACTCAAAAGAAATGGAACATGATGCATGTGGTGTGGGATTAATTGCGTCCACGGAAGGAAAAAAATCAAGATTAGTAGTAGAATATGGAATAGAAGCTTTGAAAGCTGTATGGCATCGTGGGGCAGTCGATGCAGATGGTAAAACAGGAGATGGTGCAGGAATACATCTAGAAATACCAAAAGATTTTTTTATAGAAAAGATAGAGGTAACCGGACACGATTATGATAATTCTGAGATTTGTGTTGGTATGATTTTTTTACCAAAAAATGACTATTCTTCTCAAGAAATTTGTAAAACAATTGTTGAAAGTGAACTAACTAAAAACAATTTTAGTATTTATGGCTGGAGACAGGTTCCAGTTAATCCAAAAATTTTGGGTCAAAAAGCTCTTCAAACTATGCCAGAAATCATACAAGTTTTATTTAAATCAAATGATCAAGATTTACTTAATAAAGAATTAGAGAGAAAAATTTATGAAACAAGAAAGAAAATAGAAAACAAAGCTTTCAATTTATCTTTAAATAATTTTTATATTTGTTCTATTAGCTCAAAGTCAATCATTTATAAGGGTATGTTTTTAGCTGAAGCAATATCTGACTTCTTCTTAGATTTGAATGATGAAAGATTTATATCTAGATATGCTATTTTTCATCAAAGGTTTTCAACCAATACTGCTCCAAGCTGGAGTTTGGCTCAGCCATTCAGGGCAGTTGCTCATAACGGAGAAATAAACACTTATAAAGGAAATAAAAATTGGATGAAGGTTCATGAACAAGAAATGAGTAGTCCACTTTTTGAAAATGTAGATAATTTAAAACCAGTAATTCAAAAAGGTGTATCTGACTCAGCAGCACTGGATAATGTTTTTGAATTATTGAATAAATCGGGTCAATCCGCTCCTTTAGCAAAACTAATGTTAATTCCAGACGCTTGGTCAAAAAAAAATAAAACTCTTCCAAAAAGTCATCAGCAATTATTCAACTTTTTAAATAGTACTATGGAGCCATGGGATGGACCAGCTGCAATAGCTGCCACTGATAATGAATGGGTTATAGCTGCAAATGATAGAAATGGGTTGAGACCTCTTAGATATGCTATAACAAAAGATAAATTTCTTTTTGCTGGCTCTGAAACCGGAATGATAGAATTAAATGAAAAGAAGATTTTATCTAAAGGAAGATTAGGACCTGGTGAAATTATAGGTGTTAGAATAGAGAAAGGAAAAGTTTTTTCAAATGATCAAATTAAAGATTATTTAGCAAAAGAGTTTAAACACTTTAATTCTCAAATAATTGATCTTGATGAAAAATTATCTATTTCAAATGAGAAATGTAACTTTGAGGGAGAAGAACTTAGAAGAAGACAGCATACTTTTGGATTAAGTTTAGAAGACTTAGAATTGATATTACATCCTATGGCGGAAGATGCAAAAGAAGCAATAGGGTCCATGGGTGACGATACACCTCTGGCAGTTCTTTCCGATAAATATAGACCTCTTTATCATTTTTTCAGACAAAATTTTAGCCAAGTAACAAATCCTCCAATTGACTCTTTACGAGAAAATAAAGTTATGAGTTTAAAAACTAGATTTGGAAATTTAGGGAATATCTTAGATTTTGATACTTTGACCAAGGAGAATATTTATGTTTTGAATAGTCCTATATTATCAAATTCTCAATTTAATAAATTTATAAATTTTTTTGGTCAAAATTCTCAAGTTGTAGACTGTACTTTTTCACTTGAAGAAAATTTGAAGGTGTCAATTGAAAGAATACAAAAAGAGTCTGAAATTGCAGTAAGACAAGGTGTTACACAATTAATTTTAACAGACAAAGATCTTTCATCTAAAAAACTTCCAATGCCAATGTTGTTATGTGTTGGAGCGATAAATACATTTTTAATAGAAAAAAAATTAAGAGGATATGTCTCTATCAATGTTCAGTCAGGAGAAGCTTTAGATACGCATTCATTTGCTACCTTGATAGGAGTTGGTGCAACAATTGTTAACCCATACTTAGCTTTTGATAGCTTATATCAACGACATGAAAAAAAGTTATTTGGTCAATATAGTTTTGATGATTGTATTCAAAGATACGTAAAATCTGTAAATGCGGGTTTATTGAAAATAATGTCTAAAATGGGTATATCAGTTTTAAGTTCTTATAGAGGAGGGTGTAATTTTGAAACTGTAGGATTGAGCAGGACTATTGTAGATGATTATTTCCCTGGCACAACTTCAAAAATTTCTGGAATAGGATTAACTGGTATAGAAAAAAAAATACGACAAATTCATAAAGAAGCATTCGAAAGTACAGATACAGTTCTGCCAATAGGAGGAATTTATAGATATAGAAAAAATGGTGAAACACATCAATATCAAGGTAGATTAATTCATTTATTGCAAAGTGCAGTGGGTTCGAATTCCTATCCAACATATAAAAGATATGTTGAGGGTATCTATGATTTACCTCCAATTAATTTAAGAGATTTAATAGATTTTAGAAAAAAGAAACTTGGTCCGTCTATACCAATATCAGAAGTTGAGCCCGTAGAAAAAATTCTAAAAAGATTCGGTAGTGGAAGTATGTCTCATGGAGCTCTTTCAAAAGAGGCACATGAAACATTGGCAATTGGGATGAATAGAATTAAAGGGGCATCATGTAGTGGAGAAGGTGGAGAAGATGAAAATAGATTTAAAGTAATGGATAGTGGAGATAGTGCAAATTCTAGAGTTAAACAAATAGCATCAGCGAGGTTTGGTGTAACAGTAAAATATTTAAATAATTGTAATGAAATAGAGATTAAAATTGCTCAAGGAGCAAAACCAGGTGAAGGTGGTCAGTTGCCAGGTTTTAAAGTGACTGATGAAATTGCAAAACTTAGACACTCAACTCCGGGAGTAACATTAATCTCTCCTCCACCGCACCATGATATATATTCAATAGAAGATTTGGCTCAGCTAATTTATGATTTAAAACAAATAAATCCAAAAGCTAGAATTGGTGTTAAATTGGTTGCCTCCTCTGGAGTTGGTACTATCGCAGCGGGAGTAGCTAAAGCAAAAGCAGATATCATTTTAATTTCAGGCCATAATGGAGGAACAGGTGCAACTCCACAAACAAGTGTAAAATATGTTGGAATACCTTGGGAGATGGGCCTTACTGAAGCTAATCAAGTTCTGACATTGAATAATTTAAGGCATAAAGTTACTTTAAGAACTGATGGTGGTATTAAAACTGGTAAAGACGTTGTCATTGCAGCGATGATGGGTGCGGAAGAATACGGAGTAGCAACAACAGCTTTAGTTGCCATGGGGTGTATAATGGTAAGACAATGCCATTCTAATACTTGTCCAGTAGGTGTTTGTACTCAAGATACAAAATTAAGAGAAAGATTTACTGGTACACCAGACAAAGTTGTAAACCTATTTACCTTTATTGCCTCAGAGGTGAGAGAAATTCTTGCTAAATTAGGCTTTAAATCTTTAAATGATATAATTGGAAGAACTGATTTACTGATGCAAGTAAATAAAGGCTCCCCTAATCTAGATGATTTAGATTTAAATCCATTATTTGTTCAAGCTGACCCTGGAAATAATAAAAGATATTGTGAGGCTCAAGAAATAAACAAGGTACCTGATACATTAGACCAAGAGATTTGGCCTGAAATTGAAAAATCTTTGGATGATTCAAAAAAAATTGATAAAGAATTTATAATTAAAAATACTAACAGAGCTGTTGGTACCAGAATTTCACATTATCTGTATAAAAAATACGATTATGAAAAATTAGATGAAAAATTTCTAACTTTAAATTTTAAGGGTTCAGCAGGACAATCTTTTGGAGCTTTTTCATCAAAAGGCTTAAAACTTAACCTCAAAGGTGATGCAAATGATTATGTTGGGAAAGGATTGTCTGGTGCTATAATCTCAATAAAACTTTTAGATGAAAGTAATTTAGTTTCAAATCAAAATACTATTATTGGAAACACAGTTCTTTATGGAGCAACATCGGGTAAACTTTTTGCTGCTGGCCAGGCTGGAGATAGATTTGCTGTAAGAAATTCAGGTGCTACAACAGTAATTGAAGGATGTGACTCTAATGGATGTGAATACATGACTGGTGGCACAGTTGTTATTTTAGGAGATGTAGGAGATAATTTTGCTGCAGGGATGACTGGAGGTATGGCATTTATTTATGATAAATCGAAAGAATTTGAAAAAAAGGTTAATCCAGAGTCAGTAATTTGGCAAAACATTGAAACAGAATATTGGAAAAAATTTCTAAAAAATTTAATTATAGAACATTCTGAAGAGACGAACTCTTTGATATCTAAAAATATAATTGAAAATTTTGAAGATGAAATAAAAAATTTTATTCAAGTTTGTCCAAAAGAAATGATAGAAAAAATTGAAAATCCAATTACGCTAAAGGCTAAAATAGAACAAGTTAGTTAAAAATTAATTTCAACTCTTTTTTTAATAAATTTAAATATTTAGGTGAAGACAAACTATGATCACCATTATTAACGATTACTAATTTTTTTTTTGCATTTTTAAAAATTTTTAAAATTTTTTTTGAGTAAGAGACTGGAACGACTTCATCTTTCTTACCATGAACCATTATAACGGTTATTTTTGATTTTATTTTAGAATTTAGAATCTTATTTTTTCGCCCGTCTTTTATTAATTGATAGGTTATTGGATATTCATAATCACCATGTTTTACATAGGAAATACCATTCTTGATAATTTCTAATTTTATTTTTTTTGAAAATTTTTTCCACATTAAATTTTCTAAAAATTCCGGAGCCGAACCTATGCCTAAAAAACCTTTAATTTGTTTTTCAAAAAACTTAAATTGATTTAAAGAAATCCATGCACCCATACTTGAACCAACTAAAATAATCTTATTTTTTTTAACTATCTTTTTTATTAACAAACTTGTTTCTTTTGACCATTTAGAAATATTACCTTTAGTAAATTTACCAGATGATTTGCCATGACCAGAATATTCAAGAGCAAGAAAGCCAATTTTATTTTTTTTGGCAAAATTTAAAAACATTTTTGGTTTTTTTCCCTCTAAATCAGACATAAATCCATGCAAAAAAACAATGTAAGGGCTATTTTTTTGGATATGCTTTAAATATCTAATGTTTTTTGTTTTAGTTAGTTTTAAGTAATTGTAATTAGTCATTAAAGTTTATTAGTTTTGTCTATTATTATATAATCTTATCTAATGACGTCTAATATAAATGTTTTACAAGTAATACCAAGATTAGGCTATGGAGGAGCTGAAACTGGCTGTTACGATATTGCTCATTACTTGCCAGAAAATAATTGTAAATCCTTCATTGTAACTAGTGGAGGAGAACTTACTAAATTTATAGACAAAAAAAAAGTAAGATTAATTAAGTTGCCTGTGCATAGTAAAAATCCTTTATTAATTTTTGTAAATGCAATTATTTTAGTTGGAATAATTCTTTTTTTTAATATTTCAATAGTTCATGCGCGAAGCCGAGCCCCAGCTTGGTCATGTCTATTAGCAACAAAATTAACAAGAAGAAAATTTGTTACAACATTTCATGGCACCTATAATTTTAGTGGAAAGCTAAAAAAATTTTATAATTCAGTTATGGTAAGATCTGATTTGGTTATTGCAGGATCAAATTTTATATTTTCGCATGTCAAGGAAAATTATTCGCACTTTTTAAATCATAAAAAAAAATTTCTCGTAATTTTTAGAGGAATAAATGTAGATTATTTTGACTCATCTACAAAATTAGAAAATGAAGAAAAAAAACTACTGCAAAAATGGGAAATAAATAAAGAAAAAAAAATTATCTTAATGCCAGGGCGACTTACTTCTTGGAAAGGACAAGAATTATTTATTGAAGCAATTAATCTTGTAAAAAAAGAATTAGGCTATGAGGCCTTTCATGTAGTAATTCTTGGAAGTGATCAAGGTAGGGATTTATTTAAAAAGAAATTAATACGTTTGACTGAACAATATCGATTAACCAACCAAATTAAATTTATAGATCATTGTAAAGATATGTCTTTAGCATATAAAGTCTCAGACATTATAGTTTCAGCTTCAATAGAGCCAGAAGCATTCGGAAGAGTTGCTGTCGAAGCACAGTCTATGGAAAAGCTGATTATTGCAAGTAATATTGGTGGATCTAATGAAACAATAATGAACGGAAAAACTGGTATTTTATTTGAATCAGGAGATGCAAATTCCTTAGGTAAAAAAATAATTCAAGCATTAACAATGGACGAAACATCTATTAAATTAATAGGTAAAGATGGAAGAAAAAACGTAATAAAAAAATTTAATGTTGAAAAAATGTGTTTTTCTACTTATTCAGAGTATAAAAGACTACTAAATTAAATGCCTATAATTACATTACCAGATGGAAAGAACTTAGATTTTTCTAAAAAAGTTACAGGGTTAGAGGTAGCAGAAAAAATCAGCAAGTCATTAGCTAAAGAAGCTATGATAATAAGTGTTGATGGTGAACTGAAAGATTTAGATTTTTTGATAGAAAAAAATTGTGCTGTAAAAATATTTACATCAAAAAATAATGAAGGCCTTGAAACAATTAGGCATGACACAGCTCATATTTTGGCTATGGCTGTTCAAGAATTATTTCCTAAAACTCAAGTTACAATAGGTCCAGTAATAGAAGATGGTTTTTATTACGACTTTGCAAGAAAAGAACCATTCACTGAAGAGGATTTAAAAAAAATTGAAGATAAGATGAAAGAAATAGTTGATCGTAATGAAAAAACAACAAGAGAGGTTTGGGATAGAGACAAAGCCATAAAACATTTTAGAAAGAGAGGGGAAATCTATAAAGCTGAATTGATTGAAAGTATTCCAAAAGGTGAAGAAGTGTCTATTTATTTTCATGGTGATTGGCACGATTTATGTAAAGGACCACATTTATCCTCCACTGGAAAAATTGGAAAATTTTTTAAGCTTACGAAAGTTTCAGGAGCCTACTGGCGTGGAGACTCAAATAACGAAATGCTTCAAAGAATTTATGGAACAAGTTGGGCCAGTCAAAAAGATTTGGACTCTTATTTAAAAAGAATTGAAGAAGCTGAAAAAAGAGATCATAGAAAACTAGGTAAAGAAATGAACTTATTTCATTTTAGGGAAGAAAGTCCGGGATCTGTTTTTTGGCACGAGAGAGGTTGGGCATTATTTCAAAAATTAATTGATTATATGAGAATGAAACAGGATATAGCTGGTTATAAAGAGATAAATACTCCTGAAGTTTTAGACAGAAGTATGTGGGAAAAATCTGGTCATTGGGAAAAATTTGGTGCAAACATGTATACCTCAACTACACCAGACGATAAAGTTTTTGCAATTAAACCTATGAATTGTCCTGGTTGTATCGAAGTTTTTAATCAAGGTCTTAAGAGCTATAAAGATTTGCCATTAAAAATGTCTGAATTTGGAAAAGTACATCGCTACGAGCCATCAGGTGCACTTCATGGTTTGTTAAGAGTAAGAGCATTCACGCAAGATGATGCTCATATATTTTGTACTGAAGATCAAATTACTAACGAATGTTTAACAGTAACAAATCTTATTTTAGAAATTTATAAAGACTTAGGTTTTGAAAATATAATTTTAAAATATTCTGATAGACCAGATCTAAGAGTTGGAGATGATGCAGTATGGGATAAAGCAGAAACTGCTTTATTGAAGGCAGTTAAAGCAACTAAATTAGAATATAGTATCAATAAAGGCGAAGGTGCATTTTATGGACCGAAGATTGAATTTGTTTTAAGAGATGCCATAGGAAGGGATTGGCAATGTGGTACTTTGCAAGTTGATTTTAATTTACCAGGAAGATTAGGGGCTTCTTATGTTGACAAAGATGGTTCAAAAAAGATCCCTGTAATGTTACATAGAGCATTATTTGGATCTTTAGAGAGATTTATTGGTATTTTAATTGAAAATTATGCAGGTAAATTTCCATTTTGGATTTCTCCTTTACAGACTGTGGTAATACCTATTTCAGAGGATTTTGAGGATTATGCAACCAAGGTATCTCAAAAGATTAAAGAAGCAGGAATAAGTTCAATGGTTGATTTAAAAAATCAAAATTTAAATTATAAAATCAGAGATCATTCTTTAGCAAAAGTACCAATTTTATTAATTTGTGGTAAAAAAGAAGTTGACTCTAACTCTGTAACTATTAGAAGATTGGATTCTAATAAACAAGAAAATATGAAATTAAATTTATTTTTAAAAACATTCTCTGCTTTAAATAAAGCATCATCTAAATAAGTGGCAGACTTCAAACAAAATTATTTTCAAAGAAGAACAAAAGACAGAGGTCCAAGATCTAATAATAGAATTTCATCACCAGAGGTGCAAGTCATAACCAGCGATGGTGAAAATCTTGGTATCATCAGTACTAATGAAGCGATATCAAAAGCAAAAAATCAAGGATTGGATCTAATAGAAATAGCACCAAATGCTAATCCACCAGTTTGTAAAATAATGGATATGGGAAAGTATAAGTATGATGCTCAGAAGAAAGCGAACTTAGCAAAAAAAAAAACAAAAGATCATACTTCTCAAAGAAATTAAAATGAGACCAGTTACAGAAACACATGATTATGAATTTAAAGTTAAAAATGCAAAAAAATTTATTGCCAAGGGAGATAAAGTTAAATTCACAATAAGATTTAAAGGTCGTGAACTTCAACATTCACACTTAGGAAATGAGCTAATGAGCAAAATTAAAGAAGATATGAAAGATATTGGTAAGGTAGAATTGCACCCTAAATTTGATGGCAAACAAATGATAATGGTAATTCAGCCTTTATAGACTTATATAAATCTTGTAAATTCATAACAATGTTTGTATAACACCGCTCAATTATGCCAAAATTAAAAACTAAAAGCTCAGCAAAAAAAAGATTTAAAATTTCTGCTAAAGGTAAAGTTATATCAGCTCAAGCTGGAAAAAGACATGGCATGATTAAAAGAACGAATTCTCAAATTAGAAAATTAAGAGGCACTACAACATTATCAAAACAAGATGGAAAAATAGTGAAATCGTATATGCCTTATAGTTTAAGAGGTTAATATGGCTAGAGTTAAAAGAGGTGTAACAGGCAAAGCAAAACATAAAAAGGTTTTGAAAGCTGTTAAAGGTCAATGGGGAAGAAGAAAAAATACCATTAGAGTAGCTAAGCAAGCTATGGAAAAGGCTATGCAGTATGCTTATCGAGATCGTAGAAATAAAAAAAGAGATTTTAAATCCTTGTGGATACAAAGAATAAATGCGGGTGTAAGAGCAGAAGGTCTTACATATTCCAAGTTTATAAATGGGTTAAATAAATGTGGAATTAAAATTGATAGAAAAATTCTAGCAGAAATAGCGTACGATAGTCCAGAAGCCTTCAAAACTATTGTTCAAAAAGCACAATCTGCTCTAAATTAATCTTCCCTATTGTTTTATTTCGCTGAAGAAATAATCTGTAAAAATGTCTGATCTTAAAAAAATAAAAGATGAATTTCTGACAAAATTAAAAGGGAAATTAAATCTTTCAGAAATAAATCAAATTAAATCAGATCTATTTGGCAAAAATGGATTAGTTTCATCGCAATTTAAAAAAATCGGATCTATTGCAGAAGATGAAAGAAAAAAATTTGCATCAGACTTAAATCTTATCAAAGACGAACTTCAAGATTTAATTGACTCAAAAATTAATGAAATTGAAAAAGTAGAAATAAATAAAAAATTAGATAAAGAAAAAATTGATATAACATTACCTGAGAGACCTTTTGTTAGAGGCAAAATTCATCCCGTTTCCCAAACTATTGATGAAATATCTTCCATCTTTTCTGAGATCGGATTTAGTGTCGAGGAAGGTCCAGATGTAGAAAATGAATATAATAATTTCACAGCGTTAAATACTCCTGACAATCATCCAGCTAGGGATATGCACGATACTTTCTATTTAGATGAAAAAAAACAAAAATTATTACGAACTCACACTTCTCCAGTTCAAATTAGAACTATGTTGAAAGATAAACCACCTTTTAAAATTATTGCACCTGGAAGAACCTATAGATCAGATAGTGATCAAACACATGCTCCGATGTTTCATCAAGTTGAAGGTCTGCATATAGATAAGAATATTAATATGGGTCACTTAAAAGGATGTTTAAATTATTTTATCAAAGAGTTTTTTGAGGTAGATAAAATAAAAATGAGATTTAGACCAAGTCATTTTCCTTTTACTGAGCCGTCCGCTGAGGTTGATATAGGATATGAAATGAAAGATGGAAAAATAAAAATAGGAGAAGGTGATCAATGGTTAGAAATTTTAGGATGTGGA
>MDTB01018640.1_pt1 | contig 13747 bp, 10 predicted proteins | sample 811161 | NCBI WGS metagenome assembly MDTB01 (sample SAMN05326650, study PRJNA326480) | marine metagenome | isolation source: seawater | place: Mediterranean Sea | collected 2009
AAAGGATATTTTTTTGAACCTACCATTATTGACAATGTAAAAGATAATTTTTCAGTTATGACTGAAGAGCCTTTTGGTCCAATAACAGCAATAACGACATTTAAAAACTTTGATGAAGTAATAGAGAGAGCCAACAAACATGATTGTGGTTTGGCTGGATATGTGTGTACAAATTCTATGGAAAAAGCATTTAAAGCATCAGAACAACTAGAAACAGGAGTGGTAGCTATTAACACACCAGTAGTTGCTACAGCTGAAACACCATTTGGTGGAATTAAGCAAACTGGTTATGGACGAGAGGGTGGAACAGTTGGTATTAAAGATTATTTAAATATTAAGTATACTCATTTAGGCCTTTCTGGTTAGTTAATGAGAAAAAACAAATATAAAATAGCAATACTTCTTCCATACAAGGAAATTTACTCAAATAAATTTTCAGGTGCTGCAGCTATATGGGTCAAAGATTATTTAAAAAAATCAACACTTACATCTAAAACTATTGTTTATGGATCTTTAAAAAAAAATCTTCTACCCCTGACAAATAATTTCAAAAATCTACAAATCAAAAGTACATTTTTTTCAAAAAATAAGGATTATGCAAAAAACTTTATCAAAGAATGTAGGAAAAATGATTTCGATATTGTTGAAATACACAATAGAGCTGAAACTCTTAATTATTTGATTAATAGCAAGCTAGATACAAAAATTATTTTTGTTTTTCATAATAATCCACAGGAAATAAGAGGGTCAAAATCAGTAAAAGAAAGAATCAATATATTGGAAAAAACTGATAAAATTTTTTTCGTTAGTAAGTGGACATTCGATAAATTTTTTGAAGGATTACCATGGAAATCAAGAAATAATTGCGAAATCGTATATCCATCAATTGAACCTATTAAAAAATTTAATAATCATAAAAAAAAACAAATTATTTTCGCGGGTAAACTTAATTCTTCAAAAGGATATGATATATTTGGTAGCACTATTATTAAAATATTAAAAAAATTTCCTGAGTGGAATGCTGTAGTAGTTGGAAATGAACCCAGAGAGAAATTTTCCTTTAAGCATCCTAAATTAAAGATTTATCCTTGGCTTTCACATAAAGCAGTTCTTAATTTATACAAAGATTCTGCAATTTCTGTTGTTCCTTCTAGATGGGAAGAGCCTTTTGGAAGAACAGCAATGGAGTCCGCCGCTTATGGTTGTGCTACCATTATTAGTAATAGAGGTGGCCTGCCTGAGACTTTTAAAAACAATTTTATTTTAAAAAATTTATCTAAATCTGAACTATTCAAAATGATCTCCTTATTAATTAAAAATAAAAAAAAAAGACTTCTTTTACAAAAAAGAAACTTTAATAACGTTGTTCACAAATTAGATAATCAGGTAAATTTCATAGATTCTATAAAATATAATTTAGTTAAAAAGGTAAATACTATTAAAAATATTGGTCCTAAAATACTTCATATATCAAATTTTAATGAAAAAAATAATCATAGACTCTTTAATATTTCAATAGCAAGTAAATTGACAACTGGATTTATTAGAAATAATTGCGATGTAATAAATTTTAGTTACAGAACATTTGCAAATCAAAAAATATTTGCTGATATGAACAAAGCAGTAATTGATATATCGAAAAATTATAGACCAGACATGATTTTATTGGGACATAATAATATTTTATCAAGAGATGCATTAGAAACTATTAAAAAAAATAAGATTAAAATTTCATTATGGTACGAAGATCATGTCGTTAATAATGGCCCTAACTGGAAAAATAATTTAAATCTTATAGAAAAGAATAATGATTTAATTGATAAATATTTTCTTACTACTCATCCAGATGAATTAACAACCAAAATAAAAAAAGATAAATTATATTTTTTACCTATACCTGTTGATGAAAATATTGAAACCCTTAATGTATATAAAAATAAACACAGATATAAAGATTTATTTTTTGCACTTAGTCATGGTGTTAATTATGGGAGTTTAAGAAGAAATGCTAAAGACGAAAGAGAAATTTTTATATCTAAATTAATTAATATAGGAAACAATATTAAATTTCATTTTCTAGGTTTAAATTTTGAACAGCCTAAATGGAATTTTGATTTTTACAAAGAAATGCTTATTTGTAAAATGTCGTTAAATTTAAGCAGAGGAACGCCTCTTAAGTATGCCACAAGCAATAGGATTGCTTCATATGTTGGAAATGGAATTTTAACTTTTATTGACAAAAAAACTAAATACCAAGATTTTTTTAGTGACAATGAAATGTGTTTTTATTCATCCGTTCATGATTTAAGAGACCAAATAATGGAACTTAAAAACAATGAAAAAAAAATAAACCAAATATCAAAAAATGGAAAAAGAAGATATTTTGAAATATTTAATAATAAAATTGTTTCTGATTATATCCTATCCAATACTTTAAATGTTAATTCCAAATATAAGCAAGTCTGGAAATAGAAAATGATAAAATTTTTTGATCTAAAAAGGCATGACAAAAAAAATTCTACCAAAATTTTCAGAGATATAAAAAAAAATATAAATAATACTGATTTTATATTAGGCAAAAATGTTTTTTTATTTGAAAAAGAATTCTCAAAATTGTGTAAATCTAAATATGCAATTTCATGTGCTAACGGAACAGATGCTTTAACAATTGCGCTAAAATCTTTAAACCTAAAAAAAACCTCTGAAGTTATACTTCCATCTATGACTTATTGTTCAACTCTGATCGCTGTTTTAAATGCAAATTTAAAGCCTGTATTGGTGGACATTGACAAACATTCTTCTTCGTTAGATCTGGAACAAGTCAAAAAAAAAATTAATAAAAACACAAAAGTAATTTTACCTGTTCATTTGTATGGATCTTCAATTGATACACATTCACTTAAAAAAATTATTAAGAATAAAAAAATATATTTAATAGATGATTGTGCCCAGGCTCATGGAGCATATGATTTTTCCAGTGGCTCAAAAAAGCATGTAGGATCTTTAGCTGATATGTCATGTTTCAGTTTTTATCCTGGAAAAAATCTAGGTGCATATGGTGATGCTGGAATTATTACAACTAACAACAAGAAATTTTATAAAAAATTATCTGCAATGAGAAATCTTGGATCCGAAATAAGATTCAAACATAAATATTTAGGTTACAATAGTAGACTTGATACAATCCAGGCAACAATTTTATTAAATAAATTAAAAAATTTAAATTATAATAATGATTTAAGAAAAAAAATTGCCGCTATTTACAATAAATTAATAGATAACAATAAAATAACTAAAATCAAATACTCAAAAGGAAGTGTTTATCATCAATATGTAATTATTGTTTCAAAAAGGAGTAAACTTTTAAAAAAATTTAAAAAAAAATAAAATAGAATATAGTTTCCACTATCCATATCCCTTACACAAACTTGGTTTTGCTAAAAAAATATTTAGAAATCAAATATTTCCTAATTCAGAAAAATTAGCCAGCAAGGGTGTAAGCCTACCAATCGATCCTTTTTTAAAAAAAGATGAAATAATGAAAATTTGTAAAATTATAAATTCATTATAATCTTGATAAAGTTTTAATAATATTCTCTGAAAAATTTATATTGGTTATAATCTTTTTATTATTTAAAAAAATTTTAATTTGTTCATTTAATGCAGGTTTTAAATTAAATTTCTTTGTTAATGATTTGCCTTTAAAAATGTAATGCGTTCTTTTAAAATAATTTTTTGAAAATTTATCTATTTTTGGAAATGAAACATAATTATTATAAATTTGTATTGGCTTTTTTTCATTCATCTCATCAAAAATAAGCATTTTCTTTGAACCAATTATAATAATTTTTCTGATTTTTTCAGGATTCAACCAACTAACATTTATATCTATTTTAATTTTATTAATAACTAAATTTAAATAAGCTATATCAAAATTTTTTTTCTTTAAGATGTCATGTCGAACTATTTTTTTTAATATTGAGCTTTTATTAAATAAAAAATGAAGAATGCTAACATCATGAGTAGCTAAATCATATATCGATGATGTTTTATCTCTAATTGGCCCAAAATTTTGTCTTTGGAAGTTTATATATCTTATTTCACCAAGAACTCTTTTTTGAATGATTTTTTTGATATATCTTACATATTGATTATATACGTATATATAACCGAAAAAAATTCGCGATTTATTTTGTTTAAGCAATTTTCTTATTTTGGTAAACTCTTTTAAATTTGTTAATCCAGGCTTTTCTATTAATACGTTTTTATTATTCATTACGCATTTTTGTAGGATTTTATAATTTATATTGGGATGTGTTGCCAGATAGATATGTTTAATATTTTGGTCCTTAAAAATTTTATCAACACTTTTATATATTAGATTTCTTTTAAACCTCTTTTTCAGAATTTTTATTTTTTTATTATCACGATCATAAATGTAAATATTTTTAAATATCTTTAACTTAACCAGAGAGTTAATAACTATTGTACCCCAATAACCACAACCAATAACTGCTATATTTTTATTTAGTTTCATTTTTATAAATGTTTAATATATATCGGATAATAAATAAACTAGAATTTAAATGATTAACTTACACAGAAATTTTTATATTGAAAATATTCTTAGTGAATTAAACTATATTAATTCTAAAGATTACAAAAATTTACCTTATAGCGAAAATTTAAATTTCTTTGATAATGATAAACTTGCTTTACTATTTGTAGATATAGATAGATATAAAAATCCTAGTAACTTTATAAAGGATTTTAACAATATTAAATATTACAAAAATTTAAATGTTGTAATATTATCTTCAAAAAATAAATTATTTTTAGACAAAATAGAAAAAAAAATTAATCAATTAAATATTAATAATCTTATTCTTATTAATATTTATAAAATAGGTATAATCAAACCAATAGATATTACTAGAGAAAAAATTTTAAAAACATATCTTAAAATCGAAACACAGATAGAACTGATTAACATGATAAATAAAATAACTACATTATTTTTTAACAAAGATATTAGATTAATATCTTTAGACCTAGATAATACTTCATGGAACGGTATAGTTGGTGAGGATGGTATTGATAAAATCAATTTAGATTTTAATCAAAAGAGATCTTTATTCTTATTAAACAGTTTAATTAATAGGGGAACTTTATTATCAATACATTCAAAAAATAATAAAAAAATTGCTCTAGATGCAATTAAAAAAAAATTTGCTGCTTATAAATATTTACAAAAAAGATCATTCAAGTTTATTGGCTGGGAGTCAAAACTTAAAACTATTAAAGAAGCTGTAAAATTAGTAAATTTTTCTTCAAAGCACGTAATTTTTCTTGATGATGACATAGCAAATATTAAACAAGTTGAGACCTTTTTAGGAAGTAATAATTGTTTATGGATAAAAAATTCATACTTTTTTTATATTTATATCAAAGTTATTTTTTTTTCAAATAAAGATAAACAAAAAAACATAACAAGATATAAGGATATTAAAAGTAATTTAAAAAGAGAAAAAATAAAAACTTCATCTGGATTATTTGCCTATATAAGATCAGCTAAATTAAAGGTTATTATAAAAACAAACCAAATTAATTATGATAGGTGTGTAGAAATGTCAAAAAAAACTAATCAGTTTAATGCAAACTATAAAAGATATGAGAAAAAAGATCTTAAAAAGCTGTATGCAGATAAAAACTTTAAAATTATAACTTGCTCTGTTGAAGATAAGTATTCTGACTCTGGTATTGTTGGATTGATAGTTTTGGAAAAACAAATAAATAATAAATATATTATTGATGAATTTACTATATCTTGTAGAGCATTAGGACGTGGTTTAGAAAATTATTTTATTTTCTTAATTTTAAAAAAATTTAAAATGAAAGATCTTTTTATTAACTATATCAAAACAGAAAGAAATATACCTTTTATAAATTTTGTAAATAGTGTTAAGAAAAAAAAAATAAAAAAGAGTTATTCAATAGACATAGTAAAATTAAATAATAAAGTTAAAAATTATGACAAATGGATCAGATCAAATATTAATTAAAAAAATACTAAAAATTTTAAAATTAAAAACCAAGTCCCAATTGAGTAAAATAAATAGAAAGTATTATGAAAACTGGGATTCCCTAGCTCATCTAGAAATTTTATTTTTACTTGAAAAAAATAGTAAAAAAAAAGTAAAAATAAAATCTATCAATAAAATATCAAAAGGGATTCAGATTTTGAAATATATAAATGAAAATTAATGGAAAATTTGTATACCTTAAAAAAATATCTATTAATGATAGTAAATTTATTTATAATTTAAGAAACACAAAGAGAATAAGTCAATTTTTAAACAATCCCCCTAAAAGTTTAATTGATCAAAAAAATTGGGTTAAAAATAATATTAAAAATTTTGAAACACTTGATTTCATTATCTATGATAAAAGTAATAATAAAAAAATAGGAACAATTGGTTTCAATAATATAAACAAAAAAAAATATATTGCCGAGTGGGGACGATGGATTTGTTTAGGTACTGCAATACAAAATATAGAATCAGCTATAATTCTCATATCCTTTGGTTTTAAACAATTAAGATTTAAAAAAATTTATTCTCTTACAAATTCGAAAAATAAAAAAGTTATAAACTTTCATAAAAAAACTGGCTCAAAATATTTGGGTATAGTAAAAAACAAGTATGTAATATCCGGTAAAAAAACTAATGCTACAAAATTTCAATTTAACCAAAAAAACTTTAAATTATTTAAAAATTTGTTTATTTCGATGATTCAATAATTTCTATAATAAAATCATTCTTCATTTTAAAAAAACATACAAGTCTTCCATTAAAGGCTTTTGCTGGTGTAGGATTAACAATAAGTTTAAATTTTTTTTTTAATTTGTTACAATCATTAGTAAATGATTTTGAAGCGAATGCAAAATGATAGCTTAAAATTTTTTTTTTAATTAATTTTTTTAAACCAATATTATTATTATATGGTTTGATTAGTTCAATTCTATTTAATGAGTTTTTTATAAATAAAATTTTAACTTTAAATCTTCTATCATCTATGATTTTACTATTGACTTTATATTTTAGTAAAGAAAATTCCTTAACTGTCTTTTGGAAATTTGATGTTAAGTATCCTATATGATGAAATTTCATATTTTTATTTTTTTATTGTAATAAATAAACTAAAAGTAACAAGATATACTAATTATAGGTATTAAAAATTTCGTGATATTAACGTATATATACAATATAAGATCAATCGATCGGGGCGTAGCGCAGTCTGGTAGCGCATCTGGTTTGGGACCAGAGGGTCGCAGGTTCAAATCCTGCCGCCCCGACCATTTTTTATGAATATAAATAAAGTAGTTATTATAGGTTCAGGAACAATGGGCAGCGGAATTGCAGCTCATTTATGTAATGCTAATATTTCAGTTACACTTCTTGATTTAAAAAATGAAATTGTTGAAAAAGCTAGAGATCGAATTTTAAAATCTCGGCCACCACTTCTATTTGAAAAATCTAAAATTGAAGTTTTAGAAATAGGAAATATTTCAGAAAATTTTAATATTGTTTCAGAAGCAGATTGGATAATAGAAGCCGTTGTTGAACGAATAGATATTAAACATGATATTTATGAAAAAATTTTTAAAAAAAGAAAGAAAGATTCAATTGTTTCTTCAAATACTTCAACTATACCTCTTAAAATATTATCTCAAAAATTAAATGACTCTGACAAAAAAGATTTCTGTATAACACATTTTTTTAATCCAGTTAGATATATGGGGCTTCTCGAAATTGTAAGAGAGGAAAAAAATGATAAAAGTAAAATAGATTTATTAAAAAATTTCTGTGAAAAAAAACTAGGAAAAGGAGTAATTATATGCGGGGATACACCAGGTTTTTTAGGAAATAGAATTGGAGTTTATGCGATGCAGGTAGCTATGACAGAGGCTATTTCAATGAATCTTTCTATAGAAGAAGCGGACGCAGTTTTTGGAAGACCAATGGGAATTCCTAAAACAGGTGTTTTTGCTTTATATGATTTAATTGGAATTGATTTGATGTCGGACGTCCTTAAAAGTTTTAAAAAGGAGTTAGATAGAAATGATGATTTTAATAAAGTTGTCGACGGTATTCCAATTATAAGAAATCTTATAGACAAAGGCTATACAGGAAGAAAGGGGAAAGGTGGTTTTTATAAAATAAATAAAGATAATAACAATAAAACACTAGAGGCTCTTAATCTTAATACAAATAAATATTCCCCTATAAAAAAAATTGATTTAAAAATTGATAAAGTCAATATTTTAGAATTAATAAATAGAGATGATAAGTACGGTAAATATGCTTGGTCGGTTATATCTAAAATAATTTTCTATTCGTCATCATTAGTTCCTAAAATTACCAAAGAGTATAATGATATTGATGAAGCTTTAAGACTTGGCTTTAATTGGTCAATGGGTCCATTTGAAATGTTAGACTCGATTGGCTTAGATAATTTTTTTAAAAAAGCAGGAAGTATTAAGTTAAATCCTTTTTTGGAAAATCTTAAAACTAAAAGTAATAAAAAGTTTTACGGAGAAAGACAAAAATATACAAATATTGAAACATTAGGTAAGGTTAAAAAACTAGTTTCAAAAGTTGATAAAAATGAATCTGCTGAAATCTTTAGATTTAAAAATTTTAATATTGTTGAATTTAAAACCAAAGCCAATGCTTTAGATTATGATTCAATGGATGCATTAATGAATGCAACAGATAAACCTTTAATAATTATTAACGAGAGTATGCAATTTTCAGCAGGGGTTAATTTAAACTATGTTATGGAATTTGTTGAAAAAGGAGATACAAAATCAGTAGAAAAATTTATTAAATATTTTCAAAAAACATGTAAACATTTAAAATACTGTGAGAATCCAGTTATATCCGCCCCATCAGGACTTGCACTCGGAGGTGGCGAAGAGATTTTGTTACAAAGTAATCATGTTGTTTCACATACAAACATTGTTATGGGCCTCGTAGAAACGATTGTTGGATTAGTGCCTGCAGGAGGTGGTTGTAAAGAACTTTTATGGAGGTGGTCACAATCAGATCAGTCAAAAAATGATACTGATTTTGCATCGCTTAAAGTTTTCGACATTATTGGTTATGCTAAAACAGCTACATCTCCCCTTGAGGCCAAACCACTTTTATTTTTGGATTCTAATCATGAAGTTATCATTAACAGAAACAATCTTTTTACAGTGGCAAGAAACTTTATTGAAAAAAATAAAGGATTTAAACCACCAGAAAAATGTAAATTTAAGTTATCTGGTAGTAAAGTGAGACAAAAAATGCAAAAGACTCTTGATGATTTGTATAATAGTAAAAAAATACTAGATCATGGTATGGTAGTTGGTAAAGAATTGGCATATGTTTTGAGCGGTGGAGATACTGATAAAAATAAAGAAATTACAGAGGATCAAATGTATAATTTAGAATTAAATAGTTTTATGAAATTGCTAGATACAAAAAAAACCCAAAGCAGAATTATTCATACTTTAAAAACAGGAAAACCATTAATAAATTAGATGCCCATATATAATGCACCAGTAGATGAAATGATGTTTTTATTTGACCATTTAAAGGATAATAAAAATTATAAAGATATAGATAAATACAAAGACATAAATTCCGATTTAGTTAAAGATATACTTCAGCAAGCTGCAAAAATAAATCAAGAATTAATTTTGCCATTAGCTAAAATAGGTGACGAAAAACCATGTGTATATGAAAACGGAGTTGTAAGGTCACCTCCTGGATATAAAGAGGCTTATAGAAAATTCATAGATGATGGATGGACGTCATTATCTTGTGATCCAAAATATGGAGGTCAAGGTATGCCAAAAACTGTAAGCACTTTTTTTGAAGAAATGCTTTCATCTTCAAGTCTTTCATTTAAATTATACAGCGAACTAAGTATTGGAGCTTATAACTGTATTCTTCATCACGCAGACGAAAAAATAAAAGATAAATTTTTACCAAAAATTGTAGAGGGTAAATGGAGTGGCACTATGTGTTTAACAGAGTCACACTGTGGTACAGATCTTGGTTTATTAAAAACAAAAGCTGAAAGACAGAAAGATAATTCATATAAAATAACTGGTCAAAAAATTTTCATTACTTCTGGAGATCATGATTTGACAGAAAATATTATTCATTTGGTTTTAGCTAGAATACCGGGTTCACCAACTGGAACCAAAGGGATTAGCTTATTTTTAGTACCAAAATTTATTGTTAAGGATGATGGATCTGTTGGTTCAAGAAATGGAGTTAATACTGGGTCAATTGAAACAAAAATGGGTATTAAAGGATCACCAACTTGCGTTCTAAACTTTGAAAATGCAATTGGTTACATGATAGGTCCAGAAAATAAAGGATTAAGTTCCATGTTCACTATGATGAATTTAGAAAGAATTGTTGTAGGAATTCAAGGTTTAGGAATTTCTGAAACAGCATATCAAAATGCATTATCTTATGCAAAAGAAAGAAAACAGGGAAAAGCAAATAATAGTAATAATAAAGATGCTGATTTAATAATCAAACATGCCGATATAAGAAGAAGTCTTATGAACATGAAATCATTAATCGAGGGACAAAGATCTCTTGCTTTTTGGGTATCACAACAAATTGACGTAAGTCTTAATCATTCTGATCCAAAAATTAAAGATAATGCTCATCAACTTGTTTCTATGATGACACCTTTAATAAAGTCTTTTTTTACAGATATGGGCATGGAAATTACAAATGATGCAATTCAGGTATTTGGAGGATATGGTTATACAAAAGATCAAGGTATTGAACAATTATTTAGAGATAATAGAATAACTCCAATTTATGAAGGCACAAATTCAGTCCAAGCAATTGATTTAGTTTATAGAAAAATTCTAAATAATAAAATATTTGATAAATATATATCTCAAATTATAAATGAGACTAAAGAATATGAAAAAATAAAAGAGCTAACACTTTTTGTTCAAAAATTTCAAAAATATTTAGAATTACTTAATAATTTTACATCATGGCTAAATGAGAAAAATAAAAACTCAAAAGACGATGTTAGCGCAGCATGTAATGATTATCTTAAAGTTTTGGGCTATATTGGTTTAGCACATTCATGGTTAAAAATACTAAAAGTTAGTTATGAGAAATTAAATACCAATAAATCATTTTTTGAGGACAAAATTAATACAGCAACTTATTATTTTGATAAAATTTTACCAAGAGTTCAAAGTCATTATTTATCAGCTACTACTGGTAGTTCTTCAATGATGAAAGCAAACTTTAATTAAAATGAACCATTACGATAAAAATCTCGAAAAAAATAAAGCTAACTACATTCCATTGTCACCAATTTCTTTTCTTGAAAGAACTAAAGATATTTATCCAAATTATGAAGCAATTATTTATAGGAAAAGGATATATACGTGGAAACAGGTATATGAAAGATCAATTAGATTTGCTAGTGCTTTAGAAAAAATTGGCGTTAAGAAGGGAGATACCGTTTCTATTATGGCAGCTAATACTCCAGAACTTTTTGAAGCTCATTATTCAGTTCCAATGACCGGAGCTGTATTGAATACAATTAATACCAGGTTAGATTCTAAGACTGTTACATATATACTAAATCACGCAGACACAAAGATCCTTATTGTTGATAGACAATTCCATTCAATAGTTTCTAAAGCTATAGAAAATTTAGGCAAAAAAATTGTAGTTATAGACATAATTGATCAACAAGCAGATTTAGAAGATGCAAAAAAAATTGGTGATTTAGAATATGAGAGTTTTTTAAAAAAAGGTGATAAAGATTTTATTTGGAAAAGACCAGACGATGAATGGCAAGCAATTTCATTAAATTATACATCCGGAACAACAGGAAATCCTAAAGGTGTTGTTTATCACCATAGAGGCGGATATCTGATGGCAACTGGTAGCGTAACAGCCTGGAATATGCCGAATAGATTGAATTTTCTTTATACAGTTCCAATGTTTCATTGTAACGGTTGGTGCTACCCTTGGACACTTGCAATGCTTCATGCACGTGTTTTTTGTATTAGGAACATAAGAGCAAAAGAAATTTTTGAATTGATAGATGAACACAAAATAACACATTTTGGTGGAGCTCCAATTATTCTTAACATGCTAGCAAATGCACCAAAAGATGAACAAAAAAAATTAAATCATAAAGTTTATGTTTTAACTGCTGCTGCTCCTCCACCAAGTATCATATTTAAAAAAATGAAAGAATTAGGCTTTGAAGTTATGCATGTTTATGGTTTGACAGAAACATATGGGCATATACTTCAGTGTGCTTGGAACAATGAATGGAACAAACTTAATGAAGATGAAAAAGCAGAAATTAGTTCACGCCAAGGTGTTAGATATCCAAACACTGAAGATGTCAAGGTTATGAATCCAGAAAATATGAAACCGGTTCCTCGTGATGGGAAAACAATCGGTGAAATAATGATTAGAGGAAATGTTGTAATGAAAGGGTATTTTAAAGATAAAGAAGCAACTGAAAAATCAATGAAAGACGGATGGTTTCATTCTGGTGATTTAGCCGTAATGCATCCAAATGGATATATTCAAATCAAAGATAGATCAAAAGATATAATAATTTCTGGAGGAGAAAATATTTCCTCTATAGAAATTGAAAATACTATTTCAAAACATCCTTCAGTATCTTTATCAGCAGTTGTTGCTAAACCTGATGAAAAATGGGGTGAAACACCATGTGCATTTATTGAATTATCTCCTCAAAAAAAAGCAACAGAGGATGAAATAATTAAATTTTGCAGAGAAACTTTAGCTGGATTTAAAATTCCAAAAAAAATAGTTTTTGGTGATCTTCCCAAAACCTCTACAGGTAAAATAAAAAAATATGAACTTAGATTAAAAGCTAAGGAATTAAGTTGATTATAGAGGTTGAAAACAAAAAAGTCTTTGCATCAAATGCCGGTCGTCAATTCGATAAAAGTAAAGATACTATAATTTTACTTCATGGAAGTGGTCAATCTCATATTGTTTGGTCTTTAACGGATCAATATTTATCTGATCAAGGCTATAACGTTTTTTCTTTAGATCTACCAGGTCATGGAAATTCTGAAGGAGAAAGTCTAAAATCAATTGAACTTATGGCTGAATGGCTAAATAAAGTTATTACAAAATTAAATATAAAAAATATTATTATATTAGGTCATTCCCAAGGATGTTTGGTTGCACTTGAATTTGTAAATAATTTTCCAGAAAATGTTAAAAAATTAATATTTGTTGCTGGATCGTACATGATACCTGTGAACAAAAATTTAATTGACCTAGCAACTTCAGGTGATTTTGAATCATTAAATTTAATGATGAAATGGGGATATGGATATTCAAAACAATTTATTGGGGGAAATCCACTTCAAAAAATCTTAAATTCTTCAAGAGAAGTAAGAGAGGTTTTAGCTGTAGACTTAAAAGCGTGTAATAATTATAAAAATGGTATTAATGCTGTAAAAAACATCAAATGCTCGACTTTTTTTATTTTTGGTGAATTAGATAAAATGATTAAAATTGATAAGGGAAAGGAATTTTCAGAATTAATTAAAGGTTCAAAAATTCATATAATTAAAGATTGTGGTCACATGGTAATATTAGAGAACCCATTTGAAATGAGGGAAAAAATTATAGAATTTCTAAAAAAA
>MDTB01044874.1_pt1 | contig 13747 bp, 15 predicted proteins | sample 811161 | NCBI WGS metagenome assembly MDTB01 (sample SAMN05326650, study PRJNA326480) | marine metagenome | isolation source: seawater | place: Mediterranean Sea | collected 2009
ATTGGAAAAAACTATTAACGAAAGTTTCGAAATTAAAGAAAAAGTAGGACCTAAATCAGACAAAAAACTTATAAAAGCTATTAGCGAAACAATTAGTTTAGTTGACTCAGGAAAAATTAGAGTTGCTAATAAAATTAACGATACATGGATTGTTAATCAGTGGATCAAAAAAGCAATTCTCTTAAGCTTTAGAGTGAATAAAATGACAATGTCAAAAGGACCTTACACAACTTGGTATGATAAGGTTCCTGGAAAAACAGTAAAGTGGAAAGAAAAAGATTGGAAAAAAGCTGGTTACCGACACGTCCCAAATGGAGTTGTAAGGAAAGGGTCTTATATTGCAAAAAATGTTGTGCTTATGCCTTCTTTTGTAAATTTAGGCGCATATGTTGATGAGGGTACGATGATCGATACTTGGGCCTCTGTTGGTTCATGTGCTCAAGTTGGAAAAAATTGTCATATTTCTGGTGGTGCAGGAATTGGTGGTGTGCTTGAACCGCTCCAAGCTGATCCAGTTATTATTGAAGATAATTGTTTTGTAGGTGCTAGATCTGAAATAGCTGAGGGTGTTTTAGTTGAAGAAGGTGCAGTTATTTCGATGGGTGTTTACATTGGTGCTTCAACAAAGATTGTAGATAGGTCAACTGGTGAAGTCACATTTGGTAAAGTTCCAGCTTACTCTGTAGTAGTGCCAGGAAGTTTGCCAAACAAAACTAATCCTGATGGTCCTTCTTTATACTGTGCAGTAATTGTTAAAAAAGTTGATTCAAAAACAAGAAGCAAAACATCTATAAACGACCTATTAAGAGAATAATGTCTAACATAAATGAACTTACATTAGCCAAAGAGCTTATTAAATTTCCCAGTGTTACACCTCAAGATGCTGGTACTATAGGATTTTTAGCAAAGAAATTAAAAAAGCTAGGTTTCGATTGTAAGATTTTAGAGTTCAAGGATAAAAATAAAAAAAGTAAACCAATTAAAAATATTTATGCAAGGCTTGGAAAAAAACGTCCAAATTTGTGCTACGCTGGTCATACAGATGTTGTGCCACCAGGAAATATAAAAGACTGGACTGTAAATCCTTTCAAGCCAATCATTAAGAATAATCATTTAATCGGAAGAGGCGCCAATGATATGAAAAGCTCAATTGCGTGTTTTGTGTCTGCTGTAGAAAAATTTTTAAAAAATAAGAAAAAATTTATTGGCTCTATAAGCTTTTTAATCACTGGTGACGAAGAGGGAATGGCAATTAACGGAACTAAAAAAGTAGTTGATTATTTAAAAAAGAGGAATGAAAAAATAGATTTTTGTATCGTGGGTGAGCCCACAAATCCGAATAAACTTGGTGAAATGATTAAAATAGGTAGACGTGGAAGTATTTCAGGAACGATAATGATTTTTGGATCGCAGGGTCACGTTGCTTACCCTCATCTTTCTAATAATCCTATAAATACATTAGTTAAAATATGCAAAAAACTTAAGGAAAAAAAATTGGATAAAGGTAACAAAAATTTTCAGCCTTCTAATTTAGAATTTACATCTATTAATGTAGATAACAAGGCTGCTAATGTTATTCCAGGTTCGGCTAAAGCTCAATTTAATATAAGATTCAATAATCTTCATACATCTGGCAGTTTAAAGAAAAAAATTAATCTTATAGTAAAAAACTTAAGTAAAAAAAATAAATGTAAATTTAAAATAGATTTTCATGTTAATGGTGAGTCTTTTCTTACAAAACCAAATAAAACAATCTATATGGCTAAAAATATAATAAAAAAAATTACTAAAATAACACCTGTATTTTCTACAACTGGCGGAACATCAGATGCAAGATTTATTAAAAAAATTTCTCCTTGTCTTGAATTTGGTTTAGTTAATAAAACTATGCATAAAGTGGACGAGTGTGTTTCATTAAAAGATTTAAAAAATTTAACTAAAATTTATCAAAATATTCTTGAGGATTATTTTAAGTGAAAACTTATAGAGTAAGAAGATCTAAAATTGATAATTTAGGTTTATATGCTGCTAAAAACATTAAAAATGGATCAAAAATTATTGAATATAAAGGAAAGGTGATCACTAGACACGAGGCAGAAGAAAATCCTAAATATGATAACGACAAAGCTATATACTTGTTTAATTTAAATAAAAGATACGATCTTGATGGAGATTTTAAATTTAATACTGCTAGATTAATTAATCATTCTTGTAATCCTAATTGTGAAGTTACAGGAACTGGTCTTAAGATCTGGGTGCATGCAATAAAAGATATCAAAAAAGGTGAGGAATTTTCATATGATTATGGATTTAGTTTTGATGAAGATTTTAGAAATTATCCCTGTAAATGTGGTTCGAAAAATTGTTGTGGTTTTATAATTAGAGAAGGATCAAGATGGAGGATTAAAAAAAAAAGAATTAAAAACAAATGAAAAAAGTTCTTTTTATCTCAACAAGAAATCCTTTCTCAAATAGATATTCAGGAGATGTAATTGGGTCGAAAAAAATTATAAACATTCTTAAAAAAAACTGTGAATTGGATGTGGTGACTTTAGGCAAAAAGGATGACTTTTCTCAAAATAATATTTTTATTTTTAAAAGCCCAGTTTTTATATTAAAGTTAATCAACGTAATTAAGTCTTTGATTTATTTAAGACCATTGCAATTTGGTCTATTTGACTCAAGTGAAATGCGAAAGTTTATTAACGATAGGTCTTCAGATTATGATTTAATTTTTTTTTATCATATAAGATCAAGTCAGTACCTTCCAAAAAATTATTATGGAAAAAAGATTATTGAGATGGGAGACTTATACTCAAATAATTATAAACAAACTTTTTACAATTTAAATTTTCTCAATCCGGTAAAATATATCTATTTTTTAGAAAGTCTTCTTTCAAAAAAAATAGAAGTAAAAATCTTTACAGATTTTGATAAAATTATTTTATTTTCCAAAAATGAAATTAAAGAAATTGATAATTCTTTTAAAAAGAAAATAAAACATATCGATATTTCAATAGATAAAGTTAAAAAAAAATATTTATTTTCCAATAATAATAAAAAGATACTATTCATAGGAAATTTAAAATATTTGCCAAATATCTTAGCTGTAAAACTTTTTGTAAAAAAAATTTTACCAAAAATAAAAAAGAATATTCCAGATGTGAAGTTTGAGATAGTTGGTGATATTAATAATTTTGATAAATTTATACTATCTTCAAACAAAAATATTAAATTTTGGGGTCCACAAAAAAGTATAGATAGATTTATTAAAGGTTCTTTTTGTGGATTGGCAAATTTAGAAATAGCTACTGGGATGCAAGGTAAAGTTTTATCTTATATGTCTTTTGGATTGCCGGTAATTTGCTCAAAAAAAACTGCTCATAATTTTGATAACAACGTGATTAGTTACAGTAATGATTATGACCTTGTAAATAAAATACAAAAATTAAAGAATGAAAGAACATTTAGTAATAAAATTTCTAAAAAATCTTTAAGTTTTGTAAAAAAATTTATTTGGGCAAAGGTTCGAAAAGAATATTTAAAATTAATCAAAAATTAGTAAATTACTTTTTCTAAATACAGGCCCTCTGGTGGCGCTGGTGGAGCACATAATTCTCTTTTTTTTTGATTAATTAAAAATTTAATTTTTTTTGCTTTCCACTTATTTTCTCCCACATATTTTAGACATCCAACCATCGATCTGACTTGTTTTTGAAGAAATGATTTTGACACAAAAGTTATCATTATTTTGTCGCTACTTTTATTTATACAAGCTTTAGTTATTGTCCTTATAGGACTTTTCGCTCCGCATGAAGCTGCTCTCATTGAGGTAAAGTTATGAGTACCTAAATAAAATTTAATACCTTTCTTCATTTCAACTAAATTAAGTTTGTTTTTAACCAACCAAACTCTTTTATCATATATTGGTGAACTAGTTTTGCGATTTAGAATTATATATTTATAAATTTTTGCTTTTACACTATACCTTGCATGAAAATTTATATTTTTTTTTTTAATCTTTGTTATAGAAATTGATTTTTTTTTTAAAAAAAAATTAACTGAATTTAAAAATTTATATTTATCTTTGATTTCACGGTTAGAAATAAAATTTGCGCTTTGACCTTTAGCGTGAACACCGGCATCTGTGCGGCCTGAGCCGTTTATTTTAATTTTTGACCCTAATACTTTTGTCAAAGCTTTTTGAACAATTAATTGAATAGATGGTCCATTTTTTTGTATTTGCCAACCGACGTAATTAGTACCTAAATATTCAATAACTATTTGGTAATTGAACATTAAATTAATATATCTCCCCTGACTATTTTATATCCTGATAAAAAACTTTTTGTGTTAAGAACTAATTTACCCTCTTTTTGTAATAAGTTAATTTTTATAGATTTATCTTGGCAACCTATTACAAGATCATTAGTGATAACTTCGCCTTTTTTTCCTAGGTGTTCGGATATTTCAGCTTCAAGAATTTTTATTCTATTTCCATTGTGTTTAAACCAAACGCCTGGGTATGGGCTGAGCCCTTTAATTTTTGCAATTATTTTTTGAGCTGTCTCATTCCAATTAATTTCGGATTCACTTTTACTTATTTTTTTAGCATATGTTGCATGTTTTTCGTTTTGATCTTTAAAGATTACCTCTTTTTTTTCAATTAGCGATAATGCTTCTATGATCAATTTTGCTCCAACTTCAGAAAGCTTTTTGCTTAAAGATAAAAAATTATCTTTTGAGTTTATTTTTATATTTTGCTGTATCATACATGGTCCAGCGTCAAGTTTTGGAACAATTTTCATAATAGAAATTCCAGTTTGGTGATCCATTCCTATTATAGACCTTTGAATTGGAGCGGCGCCTCTCCACTTTGGAAGTAGTGAAGCATGAATATTCAAGAATATTAAATTTTTAATACCTAACAATCTTTTTGGTATCATTTGTCCATACGCAACAACAATCACAAATTTTACATTCGAGTCTTTAAAAAATTTATATTCCAGCTCGTCATCTAAATTTTCAGGGAATTTCACAGGAAGATTTAAATTTTCAGCCTCTAAATGAATAGGAGATTTATATATTTTCTGACCTCTAGATCTTTTTTTGGGAGGTTGAGTATATACACATAGTATATTGTGCTTAGAATTTAATATTCTCAAAGAAGGAATGGAAAATTCCGGAGTTCCCATAAATATTATTTTCAAAGCCATTTAATTTAAAGAACAATTTTATTAAGTTCTTTTTTTTGTTTTACTAATTTTCTTAAAATCATGTCTTTTTTTAATTTAGACAAATAGTCAATAAATAATTTTCCATCGAGATGATCTATTTCATGTTGTATGCAAGTGGATAAAAGACCTTTTGCCTTAATTTCTTTTTTTTTTCCATTATAATCAATATACTTTATCTGGCATTCTGCTGGTCTCTCAATTTCTGCAAATTGACCTGGTAAAGACAAGCAACCCTCTTCATGTATTGAGGTACTTTTAGATTTTGAAATTATTTCAGGATTAATTAAAAAAAGTGGATATTTTTTTTCTTTTTCTTTGGAGATATCAATTACTACTAGACGTTTTAAAATACCTACTTGTACTGCTGCTAAACCAATCCCTGGTGCTGAGTACATTGTTTCCAACATATCATCCATTAGTCTTCTAAGTTCATCATCAACTTTTTCTAAGGTTTCGCTTTTTTGTCTTAAGATAGGATCTGGCTCAATTACAATTTTTCTTTTAGACATTACTAATTATATTTTAATTAGGTTCGTAATGGTAGAGCAGAATTTAAAACTTTGTTTCTTATCGTTGCTAGTTTCATTTTATTTAAAAGATTGGTAACGAAATATATAGTTTCTGGATCAAGTTGATAAGGTTCATCTTCCCCTATAATTTCAACAATTTTTAACGCTAAAAAAGCTTTTTGGTCATTATCTATTAATTGTAACAAATTTTTTGGAACATCAAATTTTTTAGATAATTCGTCATATTTGAAGCTTGGTGGTAAAGAAAATCCATCATTGATCAAAGAATCAGCTAATGCCAGATCTTTTGCAGATATAAAGTACTTCTTATTTTTAATAACTTTTTTAAATATTTTATCTATATCTTTTTGAATTTTCTTTTTATTTTCTCCCTCTAAAAAATACTTCATTATTTTTGATTGATGTAAAATTTTATCATTATACTTCACTTTTCCAAAAGCAATGTCCTCATCAGTAACGACTCTAGCTAATGCTTCTTCTCGATATTTTTCTGGCAAATTATCTATACCAATTTCCTCAATTCTTTCGCTTAAAAATTTTGAGTAAACATTGCTAAGGTCACTTTTTTTAAATAATTCCTCAAGTAGGAATAAATACTCAATCTTATTTTCGTTTGCTTCGGATAATAAATATTTCTGATAAATTAGCGCTCTAGCATCACTTTCATTTAAAGTTTGATAATTATTTTTTGCATTAACCAGAGTATTTAAATTAAATGGAATTTGTTTATAAATTTCAAAAATTTTACTTTTATCTAATTGATTATTATTTGCTGCTTTTTCTAAATCTTGTAATTTTTTCTTATCTGAAGCATCCTCTAATTTGATTAGATTTGCAGCATTTAGATATTTCCATATTTCTGGTTTTGTTTTCGCAGTTGGCTCATATTTAAAATTAGCAATAGTGATACTTGAAAGATAAAAATTCAAAAGATTTTTTTCATTAATTTTATCACTAATAGTATTTGAAACACCTAATAAAAAATCAATTTTATTATCGTAAAATTTACTTGATTGTTTCTGTTCTCTTAAAAGATCTAATAAAAGTTGGGCCTCTGGTTTTTTTTTATTAAATACTAAACAATAAATTTTAAATTTTTCTAGATATGCATCTTTTATATTTGCATCTATAAAATTAATTTTTTCACAGCCCTCTTTTATATTTCCGCTAGCAATATTGCTATCTACTAAATATTGTATAACTTTACTTTTGCTATCAAATTTTTCATTTTGTTTTAAAAAACTTTCAATCAAATCAATCCTGTCATTTTGCATTAACCAATCAGTTTTTAATTTTACAAATTCCTGCTCAGTCATTCCTAATGGTGGGTATGAAAAAGAAAACAAAATATATTCTAATATTTCATTAGATGACTTCGATAAATTTATTTTGTTTAAACGTTTCAAGCTAGATCTAAAATCGTCTGCTTTGGTGGTTGACCACATGTTTAAGCTAAAATCATAGTTTGCTGGTTCATAAATTCCATAAACTGTTTGCTCATCTGATTGAATTACTGAACCTTCTTGAATTTGAATTTTATTTATATCTTTTGCTTTTTGGAATAGATCTAATTTTGAGTCGTTTGACAAGTCTTGTTCTGTTGTTTTTTGAGATTTATTTGGAACTTCTTTTTTATTTTTCCAAATATCTATTTTTTCATCACTTAAAATAGGCAAAGTATGAAAGATAATTAATAAGCCAAATATATATTTAAAGCTTTTTAATTTCATTTGTTATATCAATTTTATATTTCTTTTCTGGGGCTGGAAAACTAATTTTTTCTATTAAAAAAATCGCAATAATGAAAATTAAAATTATTAATATTATCTTTATAAAAGTTTTAATTAATGAACTTCCTAAGCTTGGCTGTCTGTTGTATTTAAGTTGCATACTTTACGTTTTGATTTAAACTCAATAAATAAGACATATTTATGAAAAATCAAAATCAAAAAGGATGCTAAATTGGGAAAAAACCTTACTTTGACCGGGATGATGGGAGTAGGAAAATCTACTATTGGTAAAAATTTAGCCAAAAAGCTTAATTATAAATTCATAGATGTTGACAAACTTATTGAGATTAAAGAGGGATCCTCAATAAATTTTATATTCAAAAATAAAAGTGAGAGCTACTTTAGAAAAATTGAGAACGATATTACTTTATCTGAATTAAAAAATGATAATTCTGTGATTTCTCTAGGTGGTGGTGCTTTTTTAAACAATGCAATTAGACGAAGTGCGAAAAAACTGTCTGTAAGCTTTTGGTTAGATTTGCCCGTCGAAGCATTGATTAAAAGATTAAAAAAAAACAGTCAAAGACCTCTCTTATTCAAGAAAAATATAGCTGAGACAGCTAAAAAAATATATCTTGATAGAAAAAAAATTTATAGTGAAGCAGACTATAGAATTAAATGTAACTCTTTAAAGCCAAATGAAATAGTAAGCAAAATTTTAGACTTATATGAAAAATCAGGAAATTAAATTTAAAAATCAAAAATATTCAGTAATAATTGGACAAAATAGTTTGAATAACTTGCCCCAAAAAATAAAAATTTTATGCCCGAAAGTTAAGAATATTGCTCTTATAATCGATAAAAAAATACCCAATAATTTAAAAAAAAAATTAAAAATAAGATTAAAAAATTATAATGTTCTTATTATTCCATTTAATGCTTCAGAAAAAAATAAGTCAATTAAAACAATAAATCTATTTTTAAGAGTCTTATTATCTAAAAATTTTAACAGGTCAGACCTAGTTATAAGTGTAGGTGGGGGTATTACCGGAGATGTAGTTGGATTTGCTGCAAGTATTTTTAAAAGAGGAATAAATTTTATTAATATTCCTACAACACTACTTGCTCAAGTAGACTCTGCAATCGGAGGAAAAACAGGAGTTAATTCTAATTATGGAAAAAATCTCATTGGATCGTTTTATCAGCCTAAGTTAGTTGTAATAGATACGTCTTTTATTAATTCTTTACCCAAGAAAGAAATGATTTGTGGATATGCCGAAATATTAAAACATTCCATTATTAAGGACAAAAAATTTTTCAATTGGTTGGAAAAAAATACTAAATCAATTCTCAATAAAAAAGATAAAGAATTGACTTATGCTATTAAAAAAAGTTGTGAAATAAAAATGCACTTTGTAAGTCAGGATGTGAATGAAAAAAACTTAAGGATGATACTTAACTTTGGTCATACATTTGCTCACGCAATTGAAGTGGAAAATAATTACTCTAGTAAAATTACACATGGCGAAGCAGTATTGTCAGGTATGATATTAGCTACAAGGCTTTCAGTGATCAAAAAAATTTGTTCTGCTAAAATTTTAAAAAGAATTTCAGATATTTATTTTAAAAATGACTTAGCCTATACTTTTAAAAGATATTCTCAACATAGAAATATTAGTAAGTTAATTCCTTTTCTAAAAAATGATAAAAAAAATGATGATGACAAGATTAATTTTATTCTTCTCAAAAATATAGGCAAAACTGCGTTACCAAATAAAAGTAAAATTTCCATTAATGGCTTAAGAAAATTGAGTAAAACTATTTCTCAATACTGATTTCTAAAGCATGTATTTTAGTTTTCAGATCATCACTTAAAACTTTCATTATAATTTTTTGGGCTCTTACCCTTGATAGAGAGTTTAGATATATAGATTTTATTTTTAGGTGTAAGTGAAATTTTTCTGGTGAATAAAACTTATGTCCCTTATGTTTATGAGAATTATCAACAATTACAATATCTTCTAATTCGATTTCTTTATTTAATTTTGCTCGAATTGCTTCAAAATAATTTTTCATTAATTTAATTTTACTATATAGAATTATTCAATGAAAATAATTTGTGATTGGGAAAATTGTAATGAAACCGGGGCATATAAAGCACCGGTTGAGAGAGATAATAGTAAAAAATACAGATTACTATGTTTAAATCATATTAAAATTTTTAATAAAAATTGGAATTATTTCGAGAATATGAATGACCAAGAAATAGAATTTTTTATTAAATCAGATCTAACTTGGCATAAATCGACAAAAACTTTTGGATCGTCCGATAACTTTTTTAATATTTTATGGAATAATGCACTTGATGATAAGTTAAATATTTTTAAAAGTTCAAATTTTCGAGATTTTAAAAAGACAAAAGTATCGCAGCAAGATAAGGACGCATTGCAAGCAATGGACTTAAATGAAGATGTAAAATGGAAGCAAATTCATGCAAAATTCAAAGAACTTGTAAAAAAATACCATCCTGATAAAAACCAAGGGAATAAAAAATTCGAAGATAAATTAAAAAAAATTACTTTGGCCTATAGCCAGCTTAAAAAAACTTTAGGAAAAAAATGAGTACAGAGCACCTTTTACAAAAAACTGATATTAAACTTTCAGTTAAGCAAACTTTTGGCTTTGAAAGCGATATGAAAATTAATGCTTTTTCAAAGAAAAATGAATACGTCCCAAAAATAGACCCTGATTATAAATTTGATAAAGATACAACTTTAGCAATATTAGCTGGATTCTCTTTCAACAAACGTGTTTTAATTCAAGGTTATCACGGAACAGGTAAGTCAACTCATATAGAACAAGTAGCTGCTAGATTAAATTGGCCATGTATTAGAGTAAACCTAGATAGTCACATAAGTAGAATTGATTTAATCGGAAAAGATGCAATTGTACTAAAGGATGGTAAACAAATAACAGAATTTAAAGAAGGTATCTTACCTTGGTCTATACAAAATCCAGTTGCTTTAGTATTTGATGAATATGATGCTGGAAGACCAGATGTTATGTTTGTAATTCAAAGAGTTTTAGAGAGTGAAGGGAGTTTCACTTTATTAGATAAAAATAAAGTTTTACAACAGCATGATTTATTTAGAATATTTGCAACAACGAACACTGTTGGCTTGGGTGACACAACTGGTTTGTACCACGGCACTCAACAGATAAACCAAGGTCAGATGGATAGATGGAATATAGTTTCAACTTTAAATTATCTTCCTTTTGAAAAAGAATTTGAAATAGTTTTAGCCAAAAATAAAGACTTAAATAATAAAGACGGAAAAGAGCTTCTATCAAATATGATAAAAGTTGCTGATCTAACTAGAAAAGGTTTTGTAAATGGTGATATCTCCACCGTAATGAGTCCTCGTACAGTTTTACACTGGGCAGAAAATACAAGCATCTTTAAAGATCAAGGGTACGCATTTAGAATTACATTTTTGAATAAATGCGATGAGCTAGAAAAAAAGATAATTTCTGAGTACTACCAAAGATGCTTTGGCGAAGACTTGCCAGAGTCATCTATTAATATCACTTTGTAAATTGGAAAATAAAAAAGAAAAAATAGCTGATTTTAAAACTGCGATAAGTTCAACAGTAAGATCGTTATCTAATTCAGAAAAAATTGAGGTCTCTTTCGGTAATGAGAGCTCTAAATCTGAAAAAAACTCAATTAGATTACCAGAGCTTGGTACAAGTGGTAATAAGCTTAATTACAATCAAATTAGAGCGATCGCAGACTCAAAGTCTTTAAGATATAGGTTTTCTGATATTAAAACATTTAAACAATACGAACCAGATGGAAATATATCTAAGCAGTTGTATAGAATTTCAGAAAAAATTAGATGTGAAAAAATTGGAACTAGTTATTTTAAAGGAGTAAAAAACAATATCGAAACCTTTTATCAAGAAAGAATATCTGGCCTAGATCTTAAAAGTAGTGAAGATAAAATCATAGAGTCTTTTGAAAATTACCTTAGGACAAAATTTCTTGATTTTGAAAATAATATTCAAATTGATAAAAAGCTAAAGTCATATAAAAAAGACTTAAACGAGAAATTTAAAAATAAAATTAATCAATTAAATGAACTTACATTAGATCAAAAAAGATTTAATTCCTTAATTTCTGAGCTTATAGCAAGTATGAATTTAGATGAAGATCTTGATGAAGAAGAAAAAAAAGATGACGAGCAAAATAATGACGACAAGCAAAATAAGCCAGAAAACCAAGATAAACAGGCAAAAGAGAAAGAGGATAAACAAGAGGAAATGTCTATAGACTCTGGTATGCCAGATCTTGAAAATGAGGCCAAAGAGTCAGATCAAGCTGAAGAGGACATTGAGATCGAGGATAGTTCTCAGCCAGATTTAAGAAAAAGGGGGGAAAGTGTTTTGGGTGATTTAAATTATAAAACATATACAGAAGAATTTGACGAAATTATTAAAGCTGAGGAATTGGAGCAAACTGAAGAATTAATAAGACTTAGGAAAAATTTAGATCAGCAGTTATTGCATCTTAAAAATTTTATTTCAAAACTTGCTAATAAATTACAAAGAAAACTTTTAGCAAAACAAAATAGATCTTGGAATTTTGATTTAGAAGAAGGTTTGTTAGATACATCAAAATTACCGAGAATAATAATGGATCCTTTTAATTCTTTGTCTTTTAAGAAAGAAAAGGATATTGAATTTAAAGATACACTAGTAACAATTTTAATTGATAACTCCGGTTCTATGAGGGGAAAACCTATTTCAGTGGCAGCGATCTGTGCAGATGTACTTTCAAGAACTTTAGAAAGATGTGCAGTTAAAGTTGAAATACTTGGCTTTACTACAAAACACTGGAAAGGAGGATCGTCTAGGGAAAAATGGATGAAAAACGATAAACCAACTTTGCCTGGTCGATTAAATGATCTAAGACATATTATTTATAAATCAGCAGATACGCCTTGGAGACAAGCTAAAAACAACATGGGTTTGATGCTTAAAGAAGGGTTGTTAAAAGAGAATATTGATGGCGAAGCACTTAAATGGGCTTACAACAAAATGAATAGAAGAAAGGAAGAGAGAAAAATCCTTATGGTTATCTCAGATGGAGCCCCAGTAGATGACTCAACTTTATCTACGAATACGAGTGACTATCTAGAGTCCAACCTAAAAAAAACAGTCAAATGGATTGAGAATAAAACAAACATTGAATTATTAGCTATTGGTATTGGTCATGATGTTACAAGATACTACAATCAAGCTGTAAAAATTACTGATGTTCACGATTTAGGTGATGTGATGATTAACCAATTAACTGATCTTTTTGTTGAAAAAAATAAAAAAACAATTCACTAATTCTTTATATCTCTAACCGAACTGTCCGAAAAATCTTTTATTTTATTAATAAGCAACCTAAATGGAATTAGCATTACTAGTGCTATAAATAACTTAACGGCTAAATCTCCAAAAGCTAAAGTCACCCATGGTATTCCTGTTGCGTAAAAAGCAATTGAAAAAAATAGAAATGTATCAGTTATTGATCCGGTTATTGATGATGCTAGAGGTGCTACGTACCATATCTTTTTTCTTAAAGAGTCAAAAATTTGGACATCCAAATTTTGAGCAATAAAAAATGCTACTCCAGAACCAATAGCAATCCTTATAGAAATGATATCTGAGAAATTAGTTGATATAAATAATGTTAAAAGCACTCCAATAGTAAATCCTACATACACGACTCTTTTTGCTATCAATTTACCATAAGCACGATTAGCTAAATCTGTAATTAAAAAAGTTACTGGATAACTAAAAGCACCATAAGTTAATATTTCGTCTAATCCAAAATATTGAATAGGAAATTGAACTAAGTAGTTAGAGAGAACTACAATCAAACCCATTAAAATAGAGAGTTTGTAAAATAAATTCATTATAGAATTATGATTTTGCTGAAATTGAAGCTTTTATCTTTTTAACTTTTTTTGATAATTTAGCGTTTTTTGCTGATATTAAAAACTTATCTAAACCACCTTTGAAGTCTACAGTTCTTAAAGCAGCATTAGCTACGTTTAATTTAATATCTTTTTTTAAGATATCGCTTCTAAAAATAACTTTCTTTAAATTAGGTAAAAATCTTCTTTTAGTTTTATTTTTAGCGTGGCTAACGTTGTGACCTTTTAAAGGTGATATTCCTGTTAATTCGCATCTTTTA
>MDTB01048066.1_pt1 | contig 13745 bp, 13 predicted proteins | sample 811161 | NCBI WGS metagenome assembly MDTB01 (sample SAMN05326650, study PRJNA326480) | marine metagenome | isolation source: seawater | place: Mediterranean Sea | collected 2009
GCGTACCAAAAAACAAACAAGTGAACCAGAATAGGCTCTAAACCTCGGTCGATCAGTGCCGGACCTGCGACAGACACACAAATAACATAAGCGGCGGTTGTCGGTACCTCCATACCCAAAAAAAGACACGCTACCGCGGTTAGTGCCAGAGTCAGATAGAGACTGTCTCCAGAGACTGACAATATGAGTGATGTGATTTTTACGCCGAGGCCCGTGATCCCCAAGACACCAACTATCAATGACGCGCACAATATGATGGACGCAATCATTGAGATCTGGCGCCCCGAAATAGTTAGAGCTTCACCCAATCGTGTAAACCCTCGTTTAAGATCTAGTCGCGCATCCGCTCCTGTGAACAGCAAAAGCATTGCCACAACGGTAGCCAACGCTGCAGCGTATTGCGGTGTATACCCGCTGAACATGGACCATAAAAGCGCTGTAAACGGTACAGCGAAGAACCCGACCGTAATTGCTACCTCAAGCTTACTCGGCTGCTCGGATCCATCGATGGGTCTCAGATTGAATAGTTCAGCGTATCTGTTAACCCCGACCCATACCGTATAGAAATACAACAACGCGGGTATCGAGGCGGCGAGGATAACCTCCGTGTAGGGAATCCCCGTTAATTCAACCATAACAAAGGCGCCGGCTCCCATGAGTGGTGGCATTATTTGCCCACCAGTCGATGCTACTGCCTCGACCGCTCCTGCCACTTTTTTTGGGTAACCCAACTTTCTCATCGTCGGAAGCGTAACCATGCCAGTTGAGGCCACGTTCGCGGAGGCAGATCCAGAGATAGAGCCAAACAAAGCGGATGAAATTACTGACACCTTCGCTGCGCCTCCTTTCAAATTCCCTGCGGAAGCTACAGCCAAGTTCATAAAGCCACGGCCTGCCTCACCCGCGTTCAAAACTGCACCAAAAATTAAAAAAATGGAAATAATAGAAACTGAGACACCAGTTAGGGGACCCCAAAGCCCTCCCTCCGTGATGATCAGTGTGCCCAAGTAACTTCCTAACGGAATACCTCCGTGACCAAACTCACCGGGAATAAAATGCCCAAAGAATCCATACAGAAGAAAGAGGCCAGTAACAATGGGTAGTGGTAAACCAACACTTCGTCGTGCCATTTCCAGTACCGTTATAATCAAGACCAACCCAATAAAATACTGAAAATATCCTTCAAGGAACCCGTACTGATCTGATAATCCTGACTCGTTTATTGCGAGATAGATGCAGGCAATGACCGCCAAACAGAACCAAACTATATCTCGAAATACGCGGGGAAATGTGGTTTGTGGTATCAGAAAAATCCACGGGAGTGCCGCAACCAGATGCAAGGGACGCGAGACCAGACTCGGGATAAGCCCTGAGAAAATCAAATAGGTGTGAAAAGACACCGAGAGTAAACCCAGGGCTACCCAGACCTGTGTGTTTGCACGATAAATAGTCATCGATTACTGCGCACGACAATGCCGAGCGCATGCATCTGTATTTAGTGGTGATCCGCTATAGGAACGCCCACTTCCTTATAATACCGCTTCGCCCCAGAATGTATCTCGGTTAAGACATTGGCTAACATGTCGGGACTAACTCCGTCCCACCATTTAGCAGCCGCACCCAGTGCCTTTTTATTTTCCCAATAGGCTTTTGTGAGGGAGTAAGCAACGTCTTCACTCATGTCGGTTGTTGTGAATGCGACAACTGGCAACGAGGTCGTCTGAATATCGCTGGATTGGCCCGCATAGGTCCCAGCAGGGATGACAAGCTTCGTTCGCTTGGTTGTTTTAATCTGCTCGTCGTTTAAAGATAAAACCGTTACACCAGCAGAGGCCGCCGCCTCAATGACGTTAGGCGCAGGATATGAGCCAGCGGTTACAAATCCGTCAATCTGGCCATTTTTCAGGGCGGGTACTGCGTTAGATAGCTCAACCTCAGCTAACGTGACCTTACCCTCCAGACCGAATAGCTTCAGATACTTCGCACCCTCTCTTGCCCCGAATGACCCTTTACCTAGCAGTATTGTCTTCCCTTCCATACCCGCAAAGTCAGTGACCCCGCTTTTATCTGACATCACAAAATGCATCGTTAATGAAGGGATTGGGAATAAGGCTCGTACTTCGTTGAAACGAGGATGACCCTTATCCTTGAACATAGCTTTGCCACCTTGGGCAAGTTTGATGAGCACCGGTGGAGTCGTAAAAACGTAGTTATTGGTCCGAGCTTTTACTTCCATAACGTTCTGGACGGAGCCTTGGCTCTCCTCTAACGTCATCGTGATATTTGATTTGGTATCATTCTTGACCGCCTCGGATAACTCGACACCCATTTGATAATAAGACGACGTTGACTTCGCTGACTTATAGGTAATTCGCGTTTCAGCATATCCGATGACCGACCAAGCTAAGAGGCCCAGAACGGACGAGATTCCTATGAATGATTTGAGTTTCACCTTTGTTCTCCTTTATCTGTTTTCTTTTGATTACCTCAAAATTACTGGCCCATTTCAAGGCCTTTGTCTTCGGATCCGGCTTAATCCAAGCTAATAGAATTTAGATGGCTCCAACCACAGAAATGTTAGGGGCCGGAGCTTCGAGGTACACTAGACCAACACCCAAGAAAAAAATCTCTGAAAAATAAAAGCCGGTCTATTAACAGAGGCATTGGAGCAAACAGTCTGAAGACCACAGAACATTTGTTCTCTCCAGTACGAGTTCGCTTTCAATAGGATATCCGCGATACTCAGCCTCGCACCAGCCAAATCTCTGGGTCTCTAAACCACACACTTGCGATTCGAATTCATTAATTGCAATATTATTGCAATTCTGTCGCTGTATAAATCTCTGGAGGCTCTATGCGTATCACAATACTTCTTTTAACCGCCCTGTTAACGACGAAGGCAACCGCGGAAACCAGACATGCAGAGGCACATGTCCATGGGATCAACCACGTACAGATCATTTTGAATGGCTCAACATTACAAGTTACATACGAGTTTCCAGTAGCTCAGTTAAACGAGCATAAGCACGATGAGCATAAGCACGATGAGCATAAGCACGACGAGCTAGCTGAACGGCTAAAGGAGATAAAAGATATTGCAACACTTGTGGCCATCCCAGACTCGGCGAAATGCATTCAATCAGGAATCAAACACGATTTGAGGGCCGTCTCATCGACTGGATCTGACGACGGACATACAAATCACCAGGACGCAATTCTCGAAACGGTCTTGGAGTGTCAAAATCCTTCCGCTCTCAGTTCCGTTGATTTTTCACCGGCCTTCAGTCGATTTGAGGATGTTGAAAAAATCTTGGTTGAAGGCATGCTGGGTAGTCGGTCATTATCAGACGCTGTAACGGCCAAAAAAGCAGTCATGTCATTTTGATTCTCAAGATCTCAGCGCTGGCTCACACCTACGGGTCCGGAAATCAACTCAAGTTTCCGGATCTGGAGATCGGTGCCGGAGAGAAAGTTGTCTTAGTTGGACCGTCGGGTAGCGGTAAATCAAGTTTCCTAAATCTCATTGCAGGTGTGCTTCCGCTGCAAACTGGTTCGATTTGTTTCAAAGGGCTCGAATATGATCGGCTCAGCGCTCGGGATCTCGATACGATCCGCGCAGATCATATTGGGGTGATTTTCCAGTCATTTAACCTCATCCCTTATCTGACTGGCTTCGAGAATGCGCTGCTTGGTCTTCAATTTTCACCCCGACGCCGTTCGGTAGTTGGCAACGCCCGGCAAGTAATTGAAGATTTGGCAACCAAATTAGGATTGTCGATTAATCTGCTTGAGCGAAAGCAGAGCGAGTTAAGTGTTGGCCAACAACAAAGAGTAGCAGCCATCCGGGCGCTCATCGGACAGCCTGAGTTAATCATTGCGGACGAGCCAACCTCCGCACTCGACCCGCATGCAACTCAGCTTTTTATGGATCAACTCAATTCATCCATTAACCCCGAAACACAGGCAGTCATCGTGGTGAGCCACAATCCTTCGATCATCCCACTGTTTGACCGAATTTTAAACATTGGAGACTCGTCATGATTCGTATCGCTGCGGCTTCTGTGCGATCAAGGATGATTCCGACCATCCTCGTGATTCTCGCGCTGACCACTTCGATGGCACTTTTACTCGCGGTCGACCGTATACAGGACGCGACAAAGAAAGGATTCAACCAGAGTCTCGGTGGCGTCGATTTAGTGCTCGGTCCACGAGGAAGCGGTATTGAACTGATTCTCTACACAGTGTTCCACCTCGGAAGGCCAACCAATAACATCACGACCGAAACGCTGAAAGACATCGAGCGCAGCTCACTTATCGATTGGGCAATTCCGATCGCGCTCGGAGACAGTCACCAGGGCTTCAGAGTCATCTCCACCACAACCGGATACTTTGATCATATCCAATTCGGTGGTGACCAGTCGCTCACGTTTAGTACAGGCCGACCGTTTAATAATATGAACGATGTTGTCATCGGGAGCAATGTCGCTAGCGAGCTCGGCTATTCGGTCGGTTCATCAATCTTCGTGACCCACGGCTCAGAGAGCCTGGGTGCGACACATGATGACTTCGCGTTTAGAGTCTCAGGAATTCTGGATCCAACAGGGACCCCAACGGACCAAGCCATCTTCGTTAGCCTCGAGGGGTACGAGCTGATTCACCTCGGGTGGAAAAATGGCAGCAAGACTGTTTCACTCAAAAATCTAGACGTATCTCAAATCCCCAAAGAACGCCTATACCCCAAGACCATCACGGCCGCGTATTTGGGTCTCACCTCAAAACTCAACCTATTCAAAGTCTCTCGGTCAATCAATGAGTACCCCGAAGAGGCCGTGAGTGCCGTAATTCCAGGCATCGCGCTTGCCGAATTATGGTCCATGGTTGGTTCGGTTGATTTTGTTTTCCGCATCTTCAATTGGTTAATCATCGGTATTAGTTTGATAGGTATGGTCACCATGATCTTAACCGGGCTTGATAGCCGCACCCGAGAAATGACAATCTTGAGATCGCTGGGGGCGACACCCGCTCATCTCGCGGCGATGGTACTAATTGAAACCGCACTAGTCAGCATCATCTCCGTCTTCCTTTCCATCGGCCTAGTTCGAATTTTAACCTGGGGAGTAGCAGACTTTCTGTCACAATGGGCGGGCATTCGTATTGACCTGACCTGGATTAGTTTCCCGGAGTTCAAGATATTAATGATAATCGTCTTGGCGGGGCTTTTTGCCAGTCTCATCCCGGCTGCCCTGGTTTACCACCGCTCACTTGCGAGAGGGTTTTCACATTGAAGTATCTTGCTTACGCAATCTGCTCTCTGCTCATCACCATGCAAACCACGTTTGCATATGAGGCGACCGAGGAGGATTTTGTCCGCTGGGAAAACGCCTGGGATCGACTAATACCGGCAGGGACCTATGACTTCGTGCCTAAAGATTTTGGTTATGAACTACTTTTTAATCCGGAATTCCAGTCGCAATTAGATGCCGCGGGGAAGGTAATCGATCCAACACTTGAGGGCACAGCGATTGAACTTGCGGGGTTTATGGTCCCCATCGAAGTTAAGGATTCCAAAGTCTCCCAGTTTTTACTGGTACCTGAGGCGGGACAATGTATTCATGTCCCGCCGCCTCCACTGAATCAGACACTGCTAGTCGACAGCACGGACTCGCCAACAGAACTTCGAGATCTCTACGAGCCCGTGATCGTATCGGGAAGACTGTCTGTGATCACACAAAGCTTCGAGATCGCTGACAGTGGATACAGTTTAGTTGATGTCACCGTTACGACTCTTGACCTGGGAGAGGACATGATTCCGATCGTTCCTGGCGCCGATGGCGATCGATAGGACTGTATTGGCTGACACGGTTCATAGGGCTGGGAAGACACTCACACAGCAACGACTCATCGTTATAGAAGCTCTAGAAAACGGCACGCTCCCGATGTCTGCGTATGAGCTAAGAGACAAGATTAATTCAAAGGGTGAGAATCTCAATATCAGCACTGTCTATCGCGGCCTCGACTTCTGGATCAGGCTCGGGATGATTCACAAAATCGAATCCGCAAATCGGTTTATTGTCTGCAACGACGAGCACAAACACCAGTTCCACGTTATCCAACATTGCATCCGTTGCGAGTCTGCCGAAGAAAGCTGCGAACTCGCCAGTCAAATGAACATGCAGTTATCGAATCAATTCAAGGCTTTCGAGAATCAAGTTGTTGAGATTCAGGGCATGTGTACAAGTTGCCAACTAAGGGCTACCAGCTGACCACCGAGCTCTCGGACAGCCGCCTTTGCTAATTAGAAGTCTTTCACGATTACGGGGCTGGACTCAGAACAGTCACATGAAGCAGCTCCCCATTACTGAGCAGTCTTATTTGACAGGACGTTCAGGGCGCTCGATCAGTCCTGTCAAAATAGTAAATTAATCAGACGCCTTCCTTGGGCAAGTCCTCCGAATACAAGGATCAGATGACTGGTCCCTTAAACACTCCTGAAAGTTTGTTTCATCCAGTAGGAATTGGCTCTTAACCAGTCTTTTGACTGCCTATAGTTTGGCTGCAGAGAGCCTACTAAGCTCCAAAAGTCTGATGAGTGGTTAAAGTGCTCGATATGACACAGCTCGTGTATCACCAAATAATCGATCACAGAATCTGGCGCCATAATCACCCGCCAATCAAAGGCTATCTCTTGACGGGAATTACAACGTCCCCACTGTGAGCGATACTGTCTCAATTGCATCCCCGAAGGTTTGACACCCAGACGGCTAGCGAAATGCTGTGTCCGTCCCAAAAGACAACCCTCAGCCTGCTGGATATACCAGCTCTTGAGTATGCTCTTAACTTTCTCGGTGTCTATGCTATCAGTCTTGACTCGCAACTGTTCCGTATCAAGGATCACTGAACGAGGCCCAACACTAAGGTCCAACACAAATCTCTGCCCCCTGAGTTGCCAAATCGAACCAGACTCATAATCTGGGCTTGCTATCGCTGCGCGCGTTTGGTTTAGCAGTAGCTTCGACTCAATCCAGTCAGCTTTAGATCTCACGAAATCAACTATTTGGGTATCCGAGATCTCTAGGGGACATAAGATCCGGACTTCGGACGCTCCAGTAACCCGTAACTCAATTGAGCGTCTCCGCGAAGATCTCCGGACAGAAACCGGGTACGTTAGGTTGAGGGTCGACTCAACCACTTTGGCTTTTGCGGTTTCTGATTTCGAGAACCACATGCCTAGTGTTTCAGTCTCGCGAGGAACTGATCAAATACACGTGCGAACTGTTGAGTATCTTTCGCGGAAAATGGCGCTGGACCACCCTGAATCAATCCGGCCTCCCGCAGCTCTTCCCGCTCGTTCCTGCGCCTTAGATACGATTTAACCGACTCCCTGTCGTACCAGGTACCCCTTGGATTGACTGCAAACCCTCCTTTTTCAACGACCTCCGCGGCCAAAGGAACATCCTGCGTCACCACTAGGTCCCCCACTCGCATCCGCTCCAGAATCACATTATCAGCAACATCGAATCCCTTCGACACTTGAACGACAGACACATTTGGATGCGGGGGGGTTTTCAAAAAACCGTTCGCGATCAAAAATACTGAGATAGAAAGACGGTCGGACGCCCGGAACACAAGCGCCTTAATCGGCTTGGGGCACGCGTCGGCATCCACCCAAATAGCAAAAGATCCGGTAGTTTCCAAAGCAAGCCCCAGGCAGAACGCGAATGCAAATAGTCTATGATTTTTGCTGGCTTGTCACCGATGGCCGAGTGAAGTGTCCGCGGCTTCGATACCTTCAATCAAACGAGACACCGCGGCATCGTCTGCGTCCAGGTGTGTGATCATCCGAATACGATTACTACCGACAGCCATGACCTTGACGTTTTTCGACGCGAGGAAATCTCTGAGTTCCGTAGCAGACAGCTCGGCGGCAGGTGATATTTCAGCCAACACGATGTTTGTTTCCACAGGAAGCACGCGCGCAAACAACGAACACCCCTCAAGCGCGGTCTCGATTCGCTTTGCGCGAGCATGGTCCTCCGCCAAGCGTTCTACATGATGATCCAATGCGTACAGACACATCGCTGTTAACACACCGGTCTGGCGCATAGCGCCTCCAAACATGCGTTTGAAGTGCCAAGCTTCACGTATGAAGTCTCTTGATCCGGCAAGAACCGCCCCGACTGGACACCCGAGACCCTTTGTGAACGCAAGCCAGGCGCTATCGTGCATCAGAGCGTAGTCTGCGACGGCCGTTCCGGATACGACGGAGGCGTTGAGGACGCGTGCTCCGTCCATGTGTACGGCCAAGTCTAACTCCTGAGCCGTACGGGCGACTGACTGCAACTGATCCAGCGGCCAGACGGCACCACCACCCAAGTTCGATGTCTGCTCGGTGACTACCAGACGGGAGCGTGGTGCGAATGAGGAGGGTGGACGACGCAATCGAGCAACGGCGTCTGATGAGAACAGACCTCTATCTGCATCTACGACTGCCACCATAGCGCCCGACAGCTTCGCGAGCCCACCACACTCGGCGAACACTATGTGACTCTCCCTGGAGCAAATAATTTCATCCCCAGGTCGTGTGTGGACTGCGATGGCGATCTGGTTACACATACTCCCGGACGGCAGAAATATTGCGTCCTCCATACCAAATAGGTCAGCTACGCGTTCACGAAGCTTATTTGTGGTCGGGCAACCATTGTGCCGCTCGTCTCCGGTTTCCATCGTTAACACGCTATCTAGCATCTCCCGCGACGGGAGTGTCTGGGTGTCTGAGTAGAAATCTGCGACCGGAGTTTTCAGTGAGGGCAAGTCATGTCCCTAGCGCTTTCGTAACAGCTTGGGCGCAGGCAAGATCTTGCAAACCAACACCGGTTCCGTCGAACACCGTGATCTGATCGTCACGCGTGCGGCCCTTCTCTGTGCCCGTGATGACGGCACCGATTGTCTTACGGTCTGACTCGGGAGATAAGTGTTGGAACTCTCCGATCGTTCTTGACTGCACGATCTCATCGGTGAAGCGAAGCGCTCTATGAGTTAAAGACGGATCGAGTTCTTGCTTGCCCTTTGTGTCGGTGCCCATCGCTGCCAAGTGTGTTCCTGGGCTAACCCACTCGCCGGGGAAAAGAGATTCAAAGCAAGACGTGATCGTTATGATGACCTGGGCAGATCTCACGACGACCTCTAGGTCTGCTTCCCTGCACTTCACCCCATAATATTCGGCGACCTCGTGATGCCTGGCCAGGTCTCGCTTGGACCTGTTCCAGATCAAAATCTGGTCAAATGATCTCACGCGAAGCGCAGCCTCAAGCTGAAAGGCCGATTGATGCCCAGTACCAACCAGGCCCAGGGTAGTCGGGTTGTCAATCGCCAGCCGGTCAATGGAGACCGCCGCCGCGGCCGCAGTCCTGAGCGCAGTGATCGTATTCCCAGCAAGCATCGCCCTGCACTGTCCGGTGTCGGGGTCAAACAAAAAAATCGAGGACTGGTGGTTCGCCATGCCCTTAGACGCGTTGTTGGGCCAATAACCCCCGGCCTTGAGTCCGAGGGCGCCAGAGGCGGGATCGAAGCCGGACTTAAAACCATACAGCGCGTCCTGGTACCCCAACGATTCTCGAACAACCGGGAAGTTCCAGGCACCGGATTCCATACTGGCGAACACTTCCTGTACAGCAAAAAATGCCTTCTCTGGATCGAGAATATCCGCTACCTGCTGTTCTGTAATGATCTGCATCTGACCCTCGACCTTACCCTTGAATGTGCGGGTTAGTACGCTTTCCCACGTGCTGATACAGGCCAAACCTCTTCGACTACACCGTTACGAACACCGACGTACCAGTCATGCACGTTGCATGTAGGGTCACAGTGGCCAGGAACTAATCGAAGCTTGTCGTTTACGCTCAAGACACCTTCCTTGTCTTCGATGACGCCATGTTCGTCCGAACATTTGACGTACTTTACGTCTTCGCGACCGAAGATAACTGGCAACCCGCTATCCACCGACTGCGCCTTAAGACCTGCGTCGCAGATGGCTTTATCAGCTTTGGCGTGGCTCATGATTGAGGTGAGAATGAACAGAGCGTTCTCCCACTCACCACGATCGATACGCTCACCCTTCTCATCTAGGATCCGACCATAGTCGGCGTCCATAAACGCGTAGGATCCGCACTGGAGCTCGTTGTATACACCTGATGCGCCCTCGAAATAATACGATCCAGTTCCGCCGCCGCCGACGATGTCGCACTCGAGTCCTTTTTCAGCAAGAGCGGTCACTGCATCCCTAACCATCGTGATCGCGACTTGGACTTTCTCCTCGCGCTCAGAATAGAGATCGAGGTGCTGCATTGCCCCCTGATAAGCTTGTAATCCAGCAAATTTAAGACCATCCGCGTGATCGATCGCTGTGGCGATATCGACGACCTCTTCAGTAGTCGTCACACCACAACGACCTGCCCCGCAATCGATCTCTACCAAACACTCGATCTTCGTTCCTGCCTCGATCGCCGCAGCCGAAAGCTCAGCTACGTTAGCTGGATCATCAACGCACACAATAGCCCTCGCACCGAGCAGCGGGATACGAGCTAAACGGGCCAATTTCGCCGGGTCACGTACCTGATTTGATACCAGTACATCTTTAATGCCACCACGGGCGAAAACTTCAGCCTCGCTGACCTTCTGGCAGCAGACCCCGCAGGCACCGCCCAACTTCTCTTGGAGTAACGCGACGTCCACCGACTTGTGCATCTTTCCGTGCACCCGGTGACGCATCCCGTGTTCTTTCGCAAAATCTCCCATCTTCTTGATGTTCCGCTCAAGCGCGTCTAGTTCTATCAACAGACAAGGAGTTTGAACCTCATTCTCACGCATCCCCACCCTTGCAGGAATGTCGTATCCCACTTCTAAATTATTCCAATTCAATGCACTGTTCATCATCTTCTCACTTCATCCAAGGCAGTCGGTCTAAATCGACATTACCGCCAGTTACAATGACCCCAATCCGTCGACCCCGAAATACATCCTGATTCTTCAAAATGACGGCCAAGGGCACGGCGCAACTCGGCTCCATCACAATCTTCAACCGCTGCCATGTTAACTTCATGGCCTCAACGATTTCCTCTTCCGTCGCTGTCATCACGTCAGCCACGTAGTGAGACACAAAGTGCCACGTGTTCTCCTTCAGAGGGACCTTCAATCCATCAGCGACCGTAACCGGCGCATCGTCGGCTATAATATGACCCGACCGGAATGAGCGAGCTGCATCATCGGCCTGAAGCGGTTCGGCCGCGAATATCTCGATATTTGGCGCTGTGTTACTGACGGTCAGGCAGGTACCGGAGATCATTCCGCCGCCACCGATTGGAGCGACGATTGAGTCTAATCCATCAACCGCCTCAAGCATCTCGGCAGAGCACGTGGCCTGGCCAGCAATGACCCGAGGATCATTATAAGGATGCACGAACTCAGCACCGGTCTTCGACTGTACCTCAGAAAAGACGGCCTCTCTGCTGCTGGTCGACGGCTCGCATTCTGTAATAATCCCGCCATATCCCACCACAGCGTCCTTTTTCGCCTGCGGCGCGGTCTTTGGCATCACAACGTGACAGGGGATACCCCGGCGCCCTGCCGCGTACGAGAGGCTCAATGCATGGTTCCCCGACGAGTGTGTCGCCACTCCGTGAACAGCATCCTGATCTGTCAATCCAAACACGGAGTTGCACGCTCCGCGTACCTTAAATGCTCCGGCTTTCTGGAAGTTCTCGCACTTAAAGAAAAGCTCCGCACCGATTCGATCATTCAGATAGGTTGAGGTCAGGATTGGGGTATTGTGAACATATGGCGCAATACGTGCTCTCGCCTGCATTACGTGCTCAAATGTCAAGTCAGGTGCTCCGGCTACTGTCTCCATACCCACACATTTCACGGAATCAAGCGCGTTATCAATCTGTGCATTCATCACGCGACATCCTCAACAGCAGAACTTTCAGGGCTTTCGATCGGCACGGCCCCGTTTTTGAATGCCGAGCGGTACCATTCCTGCGCCGCTGCGACACCACTCCCGCTAGCAATTGGGTAACCGAGGTCCCTCATCGCCATCTCAATTATCGCTAAACCACTCAGGGCCTGGGCTTCGGTCAGTGCTCCGAGGTGCCCGATCCGGAACGCCTTCCCGGCAAGCTTCCCGAGGCCTACGCCGAACGACATGCCGTAACGGCTATAGGCATGACTGACAAGCTTGTCACCATCGAACTCTTCAGGGACCAGTATCGTGGTAACCGTGTCAGACGCAAATTGTAGATCCTGGCAGCAAAGCTCGAGGTTCCATGCCGTGGCCGCCTGACGCACGCCCTCGGCCATCTTGAAGTGGCGACTGAAAACCTGATTCAGACCCTCGGTCAAAAGCAGGTCAAGTGCATGGTCAAGTCCCGAAAGGAGTTGCATAGGAGGCGTGTAAGGGAAACCTCCGGCCGCCGTCATCTGGCCCATCTGATTGCAGTCAAAGAAAAAGCGCGGCAGACCAGCTGTGTGCCCGGCTTGTTGCGCCCTCTCGCTTAGCGCTACGATTGCGAGCCCGGCCGGAAGCATCAGACCTTTCTGTGAACCAGTAACAGCAGCATCGATGCCCCATTCATCCATCCGGAAATCAATAGAGGCTATCGAACTGACACCATCTACAAAGAACAACGCGTCACTCCCGGCAGCGTCCATTGCGTCTCTGATTGCGGCCAGATCGCTCCGTACACCGGTAGCGGTCTCGTTGTGGGTCGCGAGCACCGCCTTGATCTGTTTACCCGTATCGGCCCTAAGAATATCTTCTATTTGATTTGGGTCGGCAGGGCCGCGCCAGTCACAATCGATGATATCCACGACCAGCCCAAAGTTCTGACACAGCTTGATCCACTTGTCGGAGAAGACGCCGTGGCGACAGGCTAAAATTCGGTCGCCTCTTGACAAGGTGTTGGCTATGGTCGCTTCCCAGCCTCCAGTTCCGGTGCCCGGGAAGATAAAAACTTTTGCATGCTTAGTTCTAAAAATCTTTTTGAGCCTGCCAAAGAGGTGAGGCAAAGTTTCAGCGAAGGCAGGTGAGCGATGATCAACTGTGGGTAGATCGATAGCCCGTCGCACCGAATCGGGCAAGTTTGTAGGGCCCGGGATAAATACAGGGTTAGAGAGACTCATCTGACACTCCTCTTATATTTGGAAAAAGGACTGTACGGTAATAACGCGTCCCCGTATATTTATCCGAAATAAAATTTGATTAAAAATGAAAAAATAAAATATGTATAAAAACAGTAATTTAAATTTTCCATTATTTTAACGTTGAGAATAATGAAATAAATTGGTGCGTAATTTGATGCCGAAAATTTGGCTAACCCCGCTCATAAGGAAGGAATTGTGTCGACCGGTGACTTAAAAAAACCCCGCGGTAGACCTCGGGGTAACTCAAACGAGAGCAGCTTGTCCAAAGCGCTTGACAAGGGACTTAGCGCGCTTCGAAGAATTGCAGAGTCCGATGGGACATCTTTAAACGACTTGTCGCTAGACCTGGACATGCCGATGCCTACCCTTCACAGACTCCTGCTCACGCTTGAGTCGCACAGGTTTGTCAGACAATCAAAATCAGATGCTACCTGGTCTATCGGTATCGAGGCCTTCCGGGTAGGGAGCGCTTTCCCGCGGGCAACCAAACTACTCAGCATCGCGAGACCGATCCTTAAAGACCTGTCCGGTCGGACCGGTGAGACAGC
>MDTB01033828.1_pt1 | contig 13743 bp, 14 predicted proteins | sample 811161 | NCBI WGS metagenome assembly MDTB01 (sample SAMN05326650, study PRJNA326480) | marine metagenome | isolation source: seawater | place: Mediterranean Sea | collected 2009
ACTACGTTGATAGGCTGGGTGTGGAAGCGCGGCAACGCGTGCAGCTGACCAGTACTAATAGCTCAATTGGCTTGATTTATGCACTGAAAAAAATTTTTATATTATTGTATTTAAATAATGCTTAACCTTTTAAAGTCATCAATGTAGATGACTGAAAAAAAAAAAATAATACTTTTTGATCTTGATGAGACGTTAATTACGTGTGATAGTCTTAAATTGTTAGTGCATTTTTTGTTATTTAGGGATTTTGATAAATTTGTGATTAAAATACCATCATTAATACAAATAATGATTCAGCATTTTGTATCAACTAGCAGTCACAAAACTGACACAAAATCTAAATTTTTTGAAAAAATACTAAAAGATTATAGTGTTAAAGAAATAGAAAATTTTTCATCGAAATTTGCTAATTATATTTTTTCTAATTATAAGAATAAAAAAACATATAATAAACTTCTAGAAGCAAAAAAAAATAATACTGAAATTTATATAGTAACTGCAAGTGGAGATTTTTATTGTAAATATATTGCTAAATTATTTAAAACTAAATTAATTTCAACAAAGGTAAGTTTGAAAAAAAAAAGTTTAGGAAAAATTATAGGCAAAAACTGTTATGGGATTGAAAAAAAAATCAGAGTTTTAAAAGACATTAAAAATTTTAAAGAAAGATATTCCATTTTTTATACTGATTCTAAATCTGATAGATATCTTATGAATATTTGTGATAAAAGTTATTTATTACGATAAAAATTTTACAATCGAAATATAATAAAAGTATTATTTTAAGTTGATATTTTTTTTATAGCCTATTGTTATATTATTTAATTGATCTTAGAAAAGTTATTTTGGTAGAATTTATTTACTGTTTCAATTATGACTGAGAAAAGTAAAGTTGAAACTAATGTATTCCCAAAAAAAGGTAGTGCTAAAATATAGCAGCTTATAAGCCCATCTAAAGTGTATGTAAATGAACCATTTATCCACACACCAAAGTTAGTTAACAAATAAAATAATACAGCTCCAAATAATGCTCCAAAAACTCTTGTTAAAATAGTATTATGTAAGTATTTTGATAATAAACCAATGGCTAACACACTGCCGAATGTAAAAAACATTGTTAAATGAAAACCAATAATAATGTCTGTTAAAAAAGAGCCAAGATAACAACAGGTATAAATTTGATACCAAAAATTGCTGGAATATAAAAACTTAAAGCTATAAGGCTTGTGAAATTTGGTGGATGAGGAATAAATCTACTAGCTGATAATGCAACTAAAACACCAAAAGCAATTTTTAAATATGACATAAATTTATTATTATTACTATTAAGGTTTTGTTTCAACTTTTATAATTAATAAGATTTACTTAAACCTAGATTAAAAGACCTTTCCATAGAAGAATACATATAAGCCCTTTCATAATCTTCATCTAGAATATTTTCAAAATTTAAATAAAAATTTAAATTATTATAAATTTTATAATTTAGATTATAATTAATTAGAAAATATTCATCTAATATAACATCTTTAAAACTGTTATTAGTATTTCCATAATCTCTAACTTCATCTGAATAAATAATATTTATTTTATTTGTAAGATTTTTATTAGAATGGGTTAGTGTTGTTGACCATGAATGTCTTGGAACTCTCACCATTGACTCATCAATACACGATCCTGAACCAACATTTGGATCGTCACAGTCAGCACCATCATATGTATCACTAAAATTATAATTAAAATCAATAGATACGTTTTTATTTATCTCAGATTTAGATGCAATTTCAATACCTTTGCTTTTAACTTTTGCATCAGCATTTTTTACTTTCCAACCATGAGATTGCCATCCCTCTAATGGATCTTTATATTCTATATTATATATTGATAGAACAATGTTAGAATTTATATTTTCAAAATAATTCTCATAACCGAAATCAAAACTTTTACTTTTTTCTGGTTTTAGATCTTCTTTTCTTGTTACTGATGTTCCATAAAAATAATCATATAAAGTCGGATATCTTAGTCCAGTACCAAAAGATGATCTAATTTTTGAATTATTATCTAAAACGTAAGCTAAAGTTATTCTTCCTGTATTAAAATTTCCAGCAGTTGTATGATCATCTCTTCTAACTCCAATTGTAGAATATAATTTTTCATAAGGTCTAAACTGAAAATCTATAAATTGGGAATATATCCCCTCATCACTTGTTAAATAATCTGTAGGCCAATCTTTTTGAAATTTTGCTTTGTCAAATTCATTTTCAAGTCCATATATAACTTTGTTATCTAAATTAAAATTGTATTCACCTAAAAAATTTATTGAGTCTCTATAACCATAATAATTTTTTGCAGAATTCGTGAAAGTTTTTGTTGCTCTATTTATTTGAGTATAGTTATATAGTATTGAATTTTTAAATTTTCCAATATCAGAACCTAGTTTGAGACTGTAAGATAGCTCTGTATCATCCGTAGAATTATTTTTGTCTGTTCTACCAGATGTAACTTCGTCGTAATTTAAAAATGACTCACTGTATCTGAGATTACCACTAAAATAGATGTTATCACTAAATAAGTACTTATAGTTTGATATAAAGCTTTTATTTTCATAGGCGTCATCATCATTTGTAGATCTTTCATCGTTCATCGCAGAAATACCATCAGTATCAAATAAATTTGCTCCAAAGTAATAGCTATGGTTATAATATTTATCTCCGATTGAAACGTCTAGGTTTTTTGTTCCATTGACACCACTTGAAACTAAAAGTTTATTTAAATTTTGATCCTCACCGTTTTTTGTATAAATATTTATTGCACCACCTATCGCACCTGAGCCATAAATTGTACTTTGAGAACCACTTAATATTTCAACATTTTTAATTGAACTATTCATGATATTTGAAAAATAAAAACTATTATCACTTGAGGATGGATCTGACATTTTTACTCCATCTATGTAAACGGTAGAATACCTTTTTGGCAGTCCTCTTAATTGGATACCAGAAACTGTTCCATGACCTCCTGATCTAAAATAGTTCATACCTGGTAAATTTTTATTTAAAACTTCCCCTAAAAAATAACTATTTGAATTTTCTATAGTTTCATTATTGATAGATTTTACTGAGCTACCCACAGTGCTATAAGATTGTGGACTTTTATTTGGAGCAATTACAATTGTTGGAATATCGAGCGCTTTTACAGAAAAATTGATTAAATTAAAAAATATTATTACAAAAAAAGTTAAAAATCTTAGTTTCAGCATACTTCCTCCCAGAAGTTAACTTTAGTTTTATGCCGATGCTAATTTTTCATTGCAGAACTAGGCTTTTCCTGGCCTTCATTCAACAGCGGACTTTGCTGGGTGGCGCTCCGACTATACGGTTGCAGGAACAGCCAATGAATTTCACACTGATTTCCCACCATGCATTTCAGCAACTTCACATTACTAAAAAATACGTTATTGTCAACTATTCGAAATAATATAAAAGCTACTCAAATGTTTAAAAAATTATCATATAAATTTCCAATTCAAGAAGATTTAAATCTATTTGAAAAACATTTAACAGAAATGATTGGAGAAAAAAAATTTCAAAAGATATTACTAATTAATCCTCCAGACGGAGATAAAGCAATGTTTAATCTTCAAACTGCCAAACTTAAAAGATATCCAAATTATCCTCCTTATGGATTAGGAATTATCAGCAATCAACTTCAAAAAAGAGGATATGATGTCGAAATTTTAAATCTTAATGACCACTTATTAACAAAAGCAAATGAATTAGAAGATTTTGATTATGATAGTATTGTTTTTAATCACTTAGATAAAATTGTAAAAACATTTAATCCTGATTTAATTGGATTAACCTGTATGTTTACTATGACACATAAATCATTAAAAAATATAACAGACCACCTTGCAAAAGAGTATAAAATTCCGATTGCAGTTGGTGGAGTTCATATAACAAATTCAATACAATCAGATTCGACAAAAGAAAATTTCATAAATGATCTTTCAAATGTTGATTTCTTTTTTCTATTTGAGTCTGAAATTGCATTTGCAGATTTTATAAATACAATAAATAATCCTAAAGGTAATTTAAGTCATTTAAGACAATTAGTATTTAGAGGAAAAAATAAAGTTATTTTTGAAATTGATGAAAGAGCCGTACCAACTGGTGAAGACTTGAATTTATCGCCAAATCATTCCCAAATGCCTGCAGAAAATTTTGGTAAGTATGGAAAAATTGGTAGTTTTGCATATTTGAAAGGTGCAGATGCAAGGTTTTCCACTGTATTAAGCAATAGAGGTTGTAGAGCAAGTTGCACATTTTGTAGTGTAAGGAATTTTAATGGAAAAAAAGTGAGATCACGTTCAGTTCAATCTGTAATTGATGAACTTTTATACTTGCGCCATGAACAACAAGTAGATCATATTATGTTTTTAGATGATGATTTATTATACGATAAAAATAGGGCTATAGAATTATTTAGTGAGATGGATAAGCAGAACGTAAATATTACATGGGATGCTTCCAACGGTCTTATATGTTCTGCAATAACTGATGAAGTGGTTGAAGCTGCTTATCGTGGTGGATGTATTGGTGTTTATTTGGGAATGGAGTCAGGAAATCCTCAAATATTGCGACAGATTAGAAAACCAGGAACTGTTAAAAATTTTTTAAATGCTGCTGAAATTTTAAAAAAGTACCCAGAAATTAATACGAGAGTGCTTTTAATGATTGGTTTTCCCAACGAAACTTTCTCAAATATTTATGACACTGTCAAAGTTAGTTTAGAAATGGACTTAGACTGGTACCAAGTTTCTCCTTTGCAACCTTTACCTAATACCCCTATTTTTGATCAAATGTCTAGTGATGGACTATTGTCTGAACAAAATACATCAGAGGTAAAATATATTGGAGGAAGCTATGGAGGTAACAGAAAAGCAGCTGAAAAAGATAACAATAAAGAGGCATTATTGGGAAATTTTATGGATGTATTTAACGCAAACCCAAACAATGCACCAACTAAAGATCAGATAAGAGATGTCTGGTCATACATGAATTATACACTGAATTATGAGAGAATAAAAAAAATATCAAACCCCATTAAATTGCACCAAGCCCAAAAGTACCTTGATTATATAGCGAACATTATTGCACCAAATGATGCAATTGTTTGGTATTATTTAAATTATTTAGAAGATAGATTAAAGTTGAATAATACTAGATCTAAAAAGAAAATTTTTGACATAATCTCCTCAAACCCAAATTGGAAAACCAAGTTATCAGAATTGAGTTTAAATATTTAGTTAATGATAACTTTTATATGTCCGAGTATTAGACCAAAATATTGGGATTATATTCAAAAATCTATTCATCATAACAAAATTAAATATGAAATTTTATTCATAGGTCCAAAAAAAAATTTAGGTGATAAGCAAACGGACAACTGTAAATTTATAAAATCATATGTCAAACCAAGTCAGTGTTTTCAAATTGGATTAAAAAAAAGCAAATATGATTTAATCTGCTTATTAGCTGACGATTTCAAGTTCCCAAAAAAAAATATTTTATTTGAAATTAGTAAAGCAAAAAGATTAATAAAAACAAAGAAATTATTATCTCTTAGGTTAAAATCATATGGATGTAAAACCTGGATACCAACAAAAGAGTACAATTATATGAAACTACCATTTGCACCAATTATAGAAAAAAAATTATTTTTTAAAGTTGGGGGAATTGACAAAGGTTTTTTAGCTACATTCCATGATTTAGATCTTTATTTAAGAATTTTGTCAAAGGGATATAAAATTAAGTATTTAGATATTATCATAGAGGAAAGAGAAAGAGATCATATTGAGCCATCATTGTATCATCGAAACTCTAGTGTCGACAAAAAATACTTTCAAAGATTATGGTTTAGAAAAGGAAAATTTAATTTAAAGAGAGTTCAAAAAGTCAAAAAGTTTAAAGAAAAAAACTTAGTAAATATTACTCAACCTCCGTATGGTAAATGGAAAAATACCGGAGATTTAATTAATAGTCTGAAGTATAATTATTTTTACTTTATTTTTGATAAATTTTTAAGATTAGAATTTAATTTTATTTATAATATCTATTTAAAACTAAAACATTTAATTGTTGTAAGATATTTAGCTGCAATATTAAAAAAAATAAGATTTTCTTGAAAATTAGAAAATTTTTTCTAATGATTTCTTATCAATTTTTAATTTAAATAGAATTTTTTCTCTATTATCACTATAGATAAAATATTGTTTATCCTTAATACATAATGTTTTTATTTTTGATTTTACTTTTTTCTTACTAAATATATTTAATATTATAGGCAAGATACCTCCATATTCCGTATTCTCATCATAGACAACTATTTCATCATATTTAGAACAAATATTTATAAATTTTTTATGATTAAAATTTTTTAATCTAAACAAGTTTAATACATCAATCTTTTTTTTATCAGACACCTCATTAGCAATTTTACAAAAATACCCAGTGGTAATGATTATTTTTTTTGATGTCTTATATTTTTTTGTAAATTGAAAGCCCTGATTTAAATTATAAATTATGTTTGAATTATAATTTTGAACCCCCTTTTCTAACCTCACATAGACCGGCCCTTTAATTTTAAATAAGTTTTTAGATACAATATTAGCCAAGTTATTATCTGAAATGTTTATTATTTCAAATTCAGGAATTAAATTAAATAATTGAATATCTTGTATTCCATGATGAGTAGGACCGTCATTTGAAAAAGAAAAACCAGGACCCACTCCAATAATTTTACAATTTGCATTATGACTTGCGATATTAAATTTTAATTGCTCATAACACCTAAATGTCAAAAATGTACAGAAACCATAAACTAGAGTTTTTTTGTTATTAGCTCCCAAACCTGCAGCCATATTAACTAAGTTTTGTTCTGCAACTCCCGCATCAATAAATCTCTTATTTATTTTTATTGATTGAAGACTATAAACATCAGCATCATTAGTAAGAATATACATTGTTTTATCTTTTAAAAATTGACTCTTTATATTTTCAAAAAAAATGTCTCTGATATCTTTTTTCATATTCTAGTTTTTCAAATTTTTTAACACTTGAGTAATTAATTTTTTATTGGGTTGGCCATGACTATATTGTAAGCTATTTTCAAATTCTGGAATTCCATTTCCCTTGATAGTATTAAAAATAGCTAATGATGATTTACTTTTATCAATAATTTTTAAGTATTTAAAAATATCAATTAAATTATGGCCATTGCCTCTAAAAACATTTAAATTTAGTTGATTTAATATTCTTTTATCTAAAACTTCTTTTTTTTCTATAAAGCTGCTGGCAGACAATTTATTTCTATCAATTATAATATGGATATTTTTAATTTTTTTTTCAGAAATAAAAAATAATCCCTCCCAAACAGATCCTTCATCAATTTCCGCATCTCCAACGATTGTAATAATTTTTTTTTGGGGATTTGCTATAGCCATTCCTATCGATACACCTATTGAGTGACCCAAAGAACCAGTGCTCCAATCAACATATTTGCAATTGTAAGTGTCTAATTGGCCGCCAAATTTATTATTCTTAATTTGGCTAAAATATTCTTTTTCACTTAATAAATTGAGATCCATTAATATTGTATAAAATATACCTAATGCGTGTCCCTTACTTAAAATTAGCTTATTTCTTATATTTGATGTTTTGGTTAAATCAATTTTATTTCTATATATCAAGCAAACAATTATATCTAATACTGATAGACTTCCGCCTATATGATATTTTACTCCTTTGCTTATAAGCTTTAAAAAGTTATATCTTATTTCTTTAATTTTTTTCTCTAATTTTAGAATCTTTTTAGAACTCTTTACCATAAATTTTTTGATTAGGGTCTGTTACAACTTCTATTAAGTATGGTTGATTATTAGAAAGAATTTTTTTTAATTTTGAATTAATTTCTTTTTCTTTATTTATTATTTCATATTTTAAATCAAAGGCTTTAGCTATTTGATGAAAATTTAAAGTACCTACACCAGTTAAATCTTCTGTATCAAGCCTATTACCAGCAAAGAAATTATCTTGCCATTTCTTCATCGAAACATAACCACCGTTATTAATTACAAATGTTTTAATGTTAAGTTTATAATGTGAAATTGTTTTAAGTTCTTGTATATTTAGTTCTATTGATCCATCCCCTGTAACTGAGAGAACTTGACCATTCTTGTCACTAACAGCTGCTCCAATCGACAAAGGCAAAGACAGCCCCATCGCTGCATTAGCTCCTGAAGATATTTCTTTGCCACCATTATTGAAATGCCAAGCTTGTCCACCAATATAATAATTTGATCCTGCATCTGTGACTAGAGTGTGTTTTTTTGTACATTTATTTCCCAGTAGATACATAAACCTATAAAGGTCTATTGGATTCTTTTTACTATAAAGGTTTGGAATAACGTCTTTAGTTTTCTGGATATTACAAAATTTTAACCAATCATTGAAGTTTGGGAATTTTGTTTTTGAAGCTAATTCTAAAAACTTAGGTATAAAAGTTTCTAGATTAGCAATTACTTTTTGATTTATTACTTTAAGGTCTAAATTTAATTCATCTTTATCATTATTTATGGATACACAGTATGCATTTTTTGCAAATGTTTTGGGATTTCCTAAGCAAAAAGTAGGAGAGAACCTATTGCCAAAAGAAATCAAAAGATCACAGTCATCTGTAACTTTTTTTGAGTGAGGAACTCCTTTTATTCCACACAAACCAAGATTTTGTTTATGTGAATAAGGGAATAAGTCATTAGCAAACCTAGTTGTAATAAAAGGAATTTTTGTTTTTGATAGTAGCTTTTTAAAATTGTTAAGTTGATTTGATTGTTTTAACCCATTTCCAATTGCAAATAGAGGTTTTTTTGAATTTTTAATTATTTCAATTATTTTGAGTATATTTTTATTATTATTTGTTATTCTTTGTTTAGGAGGATAATATTTCTTAAGTTTATTTGGACTCTTTATTTTAACTGACTGGATATCCAATGGTACTTCGATCCATACTGGACCTGGCCTCCCAGAATTTGCCATGTACAAAGCTTTTTGAATTAAGTACAAACATTTTTTAGGATCATCAATTTTAACTGCATATTTTGTTATCTTCTCTAAGATTCTAGTTATACTAAATTCTGCTGTGCCAAGTGTTCTAATATTGAGACTTTTATAAGTATCAGCACAAAATCTATTTTCTACTTGACCGCTTATTACAATTATTGGTGCACTATCTACAAATGCTTCTGCCAATCCAGGCAAAGCATTAGTTGCACCTGGACCTGCGGTTACACAGACCGCACCCATTTGATTTTTTGACTTTGCATATGCCTCAGCCATCATAGGTGCTGCAGCTTCATTCCTTGCCGCGTAATACTTAAGACCAGTTTGTTCAATTGCATCGTTTAGGTACATAGCGCCATAGCCAGTAAGCATAAAAATATCTTTAATTGAATTTTTTTTTAATTCTAAGGCAATTATTTCAGCAACATTCATATAAACTAAATAGTTTCTATATCATTTTAAATTTTTTTAAAATACCTTTTATGTAATAGTGCCTTGTGTGGCTAGTAACACCAATTATAAAGAATAACATCTTTGCAAACTTATTATCAATTAATTTAAAATAATATTTATTATTATAAAGCCATTTTCCTAAAGTTCCCTGAGGTTTATTAATAAGTTTTAGAGAATTGTTAAATTTTTGAATTTTTTTATTTCTAATTTTTGACAAGTAAGGTTTTTTTTTATTTTTCAACCAAATTTTATCTAAATTATTTCTATCATGATTCCAATAAGTAGGCAGTAGATTGTTTAATTTATTATGTTTTTTATTTTCATCAACAAATATTTTTGAATAATAAAAACTTAATTTAAATGATTGTCTTAATCTTAAATATAAATCTATATCTGACAAAACTGCAATGAATGTTTTATCATATCCCCCAACTTTAATTATGTCTTTTTTTTTCATCAAAGGCGCAATAGGCAAATTAGTAGAATTATCCCAAGGTAAATAATTATAATCATATTTTTTTGAAGGCACACCACTTACACTATATTTACATGAAATTAGCTTTTTGGGATTTGATTTTGTTTTTTTATATAGATAATAAAGTGGATCATTATGACCTTTTAATAGACAATCATCTGCCATTTGTATTATATAATTACCTGTTGAATGGAGCAATCCTAACTGCAAACAATGAATGGGTTTAAGATATGACTCAATGAATTTAACCTTTTTTTTTAATTTTTTTGAATTAGATTTAAAAGGTCCAATAAAAATTATTTCGTAATCTATATTTTTTGAGGATAAGTTATTATAAAGTTTATTTAAGTTTTTTAGATTATTGGTAGGAATAATTACACTTATTTTATCATCGTTCATTTTTGATTATAAAAATCACCATTTTCTATAAATAAATACGAATAAGAGTTTTTATCCAAATAGGCTTTTTTAAATGCTGGAAAGATTTGTTTTGGAGAATTTAAAAAAACGACTTTTACTTCCGTCAATGTCTCTTTAAAAATTTTTGTATAATCTTGGGTATGTTGTGGTCCACCATCTAATGGTTTTTTTGAACCAATAGAGGTTCTAATTATTACTCTAGGTTTAATTTCTTTTCGAGACATTTTTCTAACTTTGTCTAAGTGATTTACTAACTGGTTGAAAGCAAGTATTAAAAAATCAAATCTTGGATAGCAAGTAATTGGAACAAATCCGTTCATTGCTAGACCCATAGACATCCCCATTTGGGCATCTTCAAATACTGGCATTTCCAATTTCTTTTTAATTGGTACTCCTATAAGAGTATTATAAATCGCATTACCTGAAAATTCTACTGATTGACCTAAAAAGATTGTATTTGGTTTTTTCGCCAAATAGTTCATAGATCTAATTAATTCTTTTTTATATTTCATATTAATCTAAAATAAAATCCATCCACCTGTTCCGTGATGTGGATACTTTCTTTTATATTTATAGTAAATTACATCTTTTGGTTTTTTACTTTTTTTTATCCAAACTTTATTGGTAGGAGTATTTGTGCTTAAGTCATTATCTTCTATAACAAACTTCAATGGTAATTTATGGTTTTTTGCATATTTGTAACACTCGTGAAATATCCCTGTTTCAAAAGTCATATCCCCAATGAAAACCCAAACTTTATTTGTATTTTTTTTATTTTTTAGTTTGATAGATTTTGCAACACCTAAAGCTATAGGTATTATTCCCGCCACAATTGCAGACGAATAAAATTTATATTTAATATTGTTTATTCCCATACTTCTTCCAGCAACGATTTCTTTTTTTAACCAATCTTTAGGAATTCCTTTTAGAAGTGCATGGTAATGATTTCTCCATGTTGAAAACACCCAATCATTTTTTTTAACTTTTTTAAATATTTTTATTAATTGAGCCTCATTATTTCCTGACAGATGTATTGGTGCTCTTATTTTTCCGGACTCATAAACCTTTTTAATATCAAGCTCGAAATCGAGGAGTTCTTTTTTTGTAATCATTTATCTATCAAGATAATTATTTTTTTTGACCTTTTGTCTCCAATAGTTCAACAAGTCAAGCATTGTTTTTTCAAATTTTATTTTTGGTTTCCATCCTGTATGATTTTGAAATTTGGATGTATTTGGAACCTGTAGGTCAGCATCTATAGGTCTTAGTCTTTTTTTATCTGTTATAATTTTAATGTTTTTGAATTTAGAGATTGAAATTAAATAATCTAACATATCTCCAATTTTACATGTAAAATTCCCTCCTATGTTGTAGGCTTGTCCAGGTTTAGGTTTTTTTGTTAAAAGCATATAATAAGCTCTAACAGCATCCCTGACATCAGCAAAAGTTCTTAATGAATCTAAATTTCCAACTTTAATTAAAGGTGGATTTTTTTTTGCTTCAATTAAAGCAATTTGTTTTGCAAAAGTAGACTCAGCAAAAACATCACCTCTACGTGGTCCAGTGTGTGTAAACATTCTAGTCACCATTACTTTCATCTTATATGCTTCAAAAAAATATCTACCAATTAGATCTGTCCCTACTTTAGAAATAGCATAAGGAGAAGCTGGATGGAAATTACAATTTTCATCAATTGGTAGTTTATCTTTTGAAACTTTGCCAAATATTTCAGATGAGGAACATACATGAACATAGGGTTTGTATTTAGATTTATTAATAGCGTTAAGAAGATTGTACGTACCTATTATATTTGTGTCTAAAGTTAAATTAGCTTCAGTAAAACTTGTCTGAGGATAGCTTTGAGCTGCTAGGTGAAAAACATAATTAGGCTTAGATTGGTTAATGCATTCAACTAAAGAACTGTAATCATTTAAATCTCCATATATAAAATTTACTCTTGATTTTTTTTTATTAGCTTCATTAAGCAAGTGCTCTATGTTTTCAAGAGGACTTCTCCACCTTGACAGACCATAAATTTTCCACTTTGTATTTTTTAATAAATAGTCAGTTAAATGTGAACCAACCATTCCAGTTATTCCGGTAATAAGTGCAGATTTCATAAAGAATATTTTTATACTATAAAAAATATTAAATTATAAGTATATAGTGAGATATTATGAGAATAAATTCAAACGTACTGTCTAACATATTCCGTACTAATAAAAATGAAATTAATAAATTTTGCTCACATTTGCTTAAAAAAAAATTAAATTTTTCTTACATCAAGGGTTTAGAAAGAGACAGAGTTTTAATACAAATTTTAAAAAGAATTAGATCTGATCAACAGATTATAGCAGGAAAAGGAAGAGCAAAAAAATGGCATGATGGGTGGGGAGAAGCTTTAAGTTTATATAAAAAATCAAATTCTTTGACACCTAAGTTTTATACGGCAAGAGAAAACAAATATTTTAGACTTAATGGAGAGCTAATAAGAAGTAAAAATCTTAATTTTGAAGTAGATATGGTAAATTTATTTAGGAATTGGTACTTTAAAAAGTATTTTAAAAATATTAATAATATTTATGAATTTGGAGCTGGTACAGGTCATAATATGGTTGAATTGTCAAAAATTTACCCAGATAAAAATTTATATGCCTCTGATTTTGTACCAACATCAGTCAATTTGTTAAAATTAGTCTCAAAAAAAAAGAAAATGAAAATGAAATGTTTTAAATTTGATATGGCAAAACCAAATAAAAAATTAGAAATTAAAGAAGAGTCTGCTATATATACCTCGGGTGCATTAGAGCAATTGTCTGGTAAAATTTATGATTTTATAAATTTTACCTTATCAAAAAAACCAAATATAGTTATTCATGTTGAACCAGCGCCTCAGTTTTATAATACAAAAAAACTTGTAGATTTTACTGCAGATTTTTTTCAAAGAAAAAGAGGATACACTGATAATTTATTAGATTACTTAACATTATTAGAGAAAAAAAAAAAAATTAAAATTATAAAAAAAATTAAGAGCCCATTTGGTAGTTTAATGATTGAGGGTTACAATTTTATAGCATGGAGACCAAAGTAAATTGAATTTTAATTTAAAAAAAAAAAATGTTTTTATATCAGGGGGATCACATGGAATAGGTCTTGCTTGTGCAGAACTTTTTGCAAAATATGGTGCAAATATAATTACTTTTTCTAGAGATAAAAAAAAAATTAAAAATACAAAAAAAATACTTTCAAAATTTAAAACAAGAAATTTAGTAGAACAAG
>MDTB01107842.1_pt1 | contig 13743 bp, 11 predicted proteins | sample 811161 | NCBI WGS metagenome assembly MDTB01 (sample SAMN05326650, study PRJNA326480) | marine metagenome | isolation source: seawater | place: Mediterranean Sea | collected 2009
ACAATCCTTTAGCATCGTATGGAAATGCAGGATAGACAACTTTTAATCCTGGAGTATGAGTAAACCATGCTTCATTTGTTTGAGAATGAAAAGGACCAGCACCAACGCCTGCCCCACATGGCATTCTAACTACTACATCTGCACATTGCCCCCATCTGTAGTGAATTTTTGCTAAATTATTGACAATTGGATTAAAACCACTAGAAACAAAGTCAGCAAACTGCATTTCAACAACAGATTTAAATCCTTTAATAGATAACCCTAAAGCTAAACTAACTATTGCTGATTCACAGATTGGAGTATTTCTTATTCTATCTCTTCCAAATAAATCAACAAATCCTTCTGAAATTTTAAATACACCCCCATACTCTGCAATATCTTGACCCATAAAAATTAAATTATCAAATTTTTCTAGTGATTGTCTTAATCCCTGAGAAACAGAATCAACAAATCGAATGTTATTTTTTTCTTCTGAATGGTTGATTTGATTAAAATTATGATTTTTATAAACCGATGACTTTTCAAAATCTATATCACATTCAATTGGACTTTCAGTAAAAGCTTTTTCGATTGCTATATTAATTTTTTCTTTTATAGATTCTTTAGTATTTTCTATTTTCTCTTCACTGAATAATTTTTGTTTAATTAGAAATTTTTCGAAATTAACTACAGGATCTTTTTTAGACCATTTTTCAAATAATTCATTAGGAACATATTTAGTTCCAGAAGCTTCTTCATGCCCTCTCATTCGAAAAGTATTACATTCCAAAAGAAATGGTCTAGGTTTTTCTTTAATGGTATCAGCAATTTCTTTAATGTTTTTATAAACTTCTACTACATTATTTCCCTCTATGGTTTTAGACTCAATACCATATCCTAAACCTCTATCAGAAAGTTTTTTACAGTTGTACTGTTCTGATGTTGGAGTAGAAAGACCATAACCATTATTTTCAATTAAAAAAATAACAGGAAGAGACCAAACAGAAGCCACATTTAAAGCTTCGTGAAAATCCCCCTCACTAGTACCACCTTCACCTGTAAAAACTACACAAACTTTTTTGTTTTTTTCTATTTTATTAGCTAAAGCAATACCATCAGCTACAGCCAATTGAGGACCTAAGTGAGAAATCATACCAACTATATTATATTTGTTAGTCCCAAAATGAAAAGATCTATCCCTTCCATTAGTAAATCCGTTTACTTTACCTTGAAATTGAGAAAACAATCTTTCTAAAGGAATATCTCTTCCAGTAAAAATTCCTAAATTTCTATGCATTGGAAGTATATATTCATCACTATCTAGTGCTGTTACTACTCCAGAAGAAATACCCTCTTGACCAATACCAGAAAACCATTTGGATATTTTACCTTGTCTTAACAAAATCAACATCTTCTCTTCAATCATTCTTGATTTTAACATTTTCTCATATAAATCGAAGATTAATTTATTTTCTAATTTTGATAAATCGTATTTCATTCAGCTATTAATATGTAGTCAAAAATATACAATTAATAACTACTTTTGCTAGTATAAGATTATTTATCTTGAACTTTTATGGAAAAAATCACTTTCATTATTAACCCAACTGCAGGACATAAAAGATATAGAACTGTTGAAAAAGAAATATATAAATATATAAATCGTAATAAATTTCAATTTAATATTGAATACTCTAAACAAAGAGGAGATGTTAAAAATTTAGCTAAAAAAGCAATCATTAGTGGTTCAAATATAATTATTGCTGTTGGAGGTGATGGAACAGTTAATGAAGTAAGTAGTGAAATAATTAATTCAAAAGTTAAAATGGGAGTTATTCCAGTTGGATCTGGTAATGGGTTAGCTCTTTGTCTTGGAATACCAACTAATATTAAAAAAGCAATTGAAAAGATTAATTTAAATAATTTTAAAAAAATTGATTGTATTTCAGGTAATAATCTTCATTCAATAAATCTTATTGGATTTGGATTTGATGCATTTGTAGCTAAAGAATTTTCTAAAGAAAAAAATAGAGGTTTAGTAAAATATATATATCTAACATTTAAATTTCTTTTGAATTACAAGCCTAAATATTTCACAATCAGATTTGAAAACGAACTTAAAAAAATTAAAGTATTCTCACTAAATATTTGCAATGGCAAACAGTTTGGAAATAATTTTTTAATTTCTCCAAAATCAGAAATAGATGATGGTAATTTAAGAATTAGTATTATTAAAGCTTTTAAGTGGTATCAATTTATTTATTTATTATTACTATTTATATTTAAAAAAATTCATAAATCAAAATTTTTTAAATCATATAAAACAAAAAAAGTATTTATTGAAAGTGAATCAAAAAACTTAATTCATGTTGATGGCGAAAGTCAGATTATAAAAAAATCGATTGAAATTTATATAAAACCAAAAAGTATTAACTTTATAGTATGAAAATAGAAACTATACCATCATTAGATCTAAATGATTTTACAAACGGAAATAAAGAAGCCAGAGAAAAATTCTATAAAACTCTTGGTAAGGGATTTGAGGAATACGGTTTTGTAGCAATAAAAAATCACGGACTAACAGATGACATAACTAACGAACTATACGAACAAGTTAAATTATTTTTTAATCTTGACCTTGCAATTAAAAAAAAATATGAAAGACCTGAACTAAACGGTCAAAGAGGTTATGTGTCATTTGGTAGAGAAACCGCAAAAGGTTTTAAAAAACATGATTTAAAAGAATTTTGGCACTTTGGTCAAGAAGTTGAAGATGGAGATCCAATTTCAAAAGAATATGAAAAAAATGTGAAATGTGATGAGTTACCTGAATTCAATATAATTGGAAGAAAAGTGTACCAAAAGTTAGAAGAAACAGGTGAAATAATCCTAAAAGCTATTGCTCTACATTTGAATCTAGATGAAAATTATTTTTACAACAAAGTGCATAATGGAAATAGTATTTTAAGAGCAATACATTACCCTCCTATTACCAAAAAACCGGAAGGGTCAGTAAGAGCTGCTGCTCATGGTGATATAAATCTTATAACTTTATTAATGGGAGCTAGTAACAGTGGTCTACAAATACTTAATAAAAAAAATAAATGGATTTCTGTAACCGCTCTTCCAGAGCAAATAGTTGTAAATATAGGAGATATGTTAGCCAGACTAACAAATAATAAACTCTGTTCATCTATTCATAGAGTTATAAATCCTCCTAAAGAATTATGGGGAACCTCTAGATTTTCAATTCCTTTTTTCATGCACCCAAGGTCAGAAATGTCATTAAATTGCCTAGAAAGTTGTATAACTGAAAAAAATCCAAAAAACTATACTGACATAAATGCAGGAGATTTTCTTGAAGAAAGAATTAGAGAACTTGGTTTAAAAAAGTAATTTTAAAAACTTTTATATATTTTTTCATATTGAGGTAATATATTCTCTACTTTAAACTCTTTTGCTCTATTGTATGCGCTACGACTAAATGAATCATAAAGTTTAGAATCCTTCAATAATTTTATACAATCATTGCTCATATTATCGACATCACCCAATGAATGACAAAATCCATTTTCATTATTAATAATTAAATCACTAACACCACTTCCATTTGTGGTTATCACTGGTGAAGAAAACATCATTGCCTCTAAGGCAACTAATCCAAAACTTTCTTTCTCTGATGGTAATAGAAATAAATCTGTTTTTGATAAAATTTTACTAATTTCTTTACTTTTACCAAAAAACTTAACCCTTCCGTTTAATTTATATTTATTGACTAAATCCTTACATTTTTGTAAATCAGGCCCATCACCAACCATATATAAATTAGAGTCAACTTCTTTATTTACTTTATTAAAAATTTCTATTACATCCAACACCCTTTTTACTGGTCTAAAATTAGAAATATGAGTAAGTATTTTTGTTGATTTTTTTGACTTTAAAAAGTTATTCTCATTTAAATTATAATAATTAAAATCAACAAAATTTGGAATTACTTCAATTTCTTTTTTAATATCAAAATTTCTATGAGTTTCATCTTTTAGATAACTCGAAACAGCTGTAATAATATCAGATTCATTTATTGCATAATTTACAGCAGATAAAACAAATGGACTTTTTCCAACCAAAGTAATATCAGTACCATGTAAAGTTGTAACAATTGGTATATTAATTCCATTTGATTTTAATATTTTTTTTGCGTTAACAGCGGCATATGCATGAGGAATAGCGTAATGTACGTGTAATAAATCTAGTTTACTTTTTTTTACTACTTCAACAATTTTTGCAGTTAAAGCTAACTCATATGGAGGATAATGAAAAAGTGGATATGATGGAATTTTCACTTGATGAAAAGAAAAGTTTTTTTTTAAATAACCTAACCTTACAGGTTTTTTGTAAGATATGAAATGGATAAAGTAGTTTTTTTCTGAAAGGGCCTTACCTAACTCAGTTGCGACTATACCACTACCCCCAAAAGTTGGGTAACATACAATTCCTATTCGTTTCATTTTTTTACACCATTTTTGTATTTAAATATTTCTAAAATTGAACCATTTTCATCATAAAAATACCACTTCCCCTCTTTTTTTCCGTCCTTATAAACTCCTTTTGTTTTTATTTTTTTTGATAAATAATATTCTTTGCTTTCACCATTTAAATCATTATTTAGATATGTTGATTCAGACTTCAAAGTACCATCATTAAAAAATGTTTTTGCAATTCCATTAATTTCACCTTTTTCATAAGGATATTCTATGCTTATTGATTCATTTTCAAAAAACCAAAAAGATTTGCCGTGTTTGAAACCATCTTTATAAAAACAAGATTCTTGTTTCTTTCCATTTCTATAATACTTCATAAACTGACCACTCAATACCCCATTGTCATAATTAACTTCCATTTTTAACTTACCAGTGTCATGAAAATATCTTTGAAGACCATGTAAATTATTTAATTTATAGTTTTCTTGTTGAGTTAATTTACCCTTTTTGTCCAATAAAATTCTAGTTCCATGAGAAAGCCCTTCTCTGTAATTTACAATTTCTCTAATAATACCATTATCATGAAATCTGGCCCACATCCCACTTTCTTCATCATCATTAAAAAAACCCTTTTCAGAAATAACTCCCTCATTTCTAGGAAAATACAGCTCCCAATAGCCTTGTTTTAAATTATTATCATCAATAATATTTTTTTGAGAAAACATAGAAGCACTTAATAAAAAGAAGAAAATAAAATTTTTCATAAATAAATTATTTAATTAAAGACTCATAAACAACCTGTTGCACTTTAGTTCTAATATTTTCTTGTGTTAACTTCCAATTATCAGATTTTGGATGAACACGGTTTGACAAAAATATATAAATTAATTGTTCTTTTGGGTCAACCCAAACCATTGTTCCAGTAAAACCAGTATGACCGTAACTAAAACTAGAAGATCCAGTATAAACATTTAATTTATTTAAATTAAGACTTGGTTTATCAAAAAAAACACCTCTTCTATTTTGTTTTTCTTTGAAAGGTGCTTTAGTAAACACTTTCAAAGTATTTTTTTTGAATATTAATTGATTATTATAAGTCCCTTGATTTAAATATAGTTGTAAAATTTTAACCAAATCAGTTGAGTTTGAAAATAAGCCAGCATGAAGACCAACGCCTCCAAATAGTGCTACACCAGGATCATGAACATATCCATGTAATAACTGTTTTCTGAAATTTTTATCATTTTCTGTGGGTATAATATTTTTTTTAGGGTATTTATTATTAGGTTTATACATTATTCTAAATGCCTCAATAGGATAATAAAATTCTTTTTCTAAATAACTTTCTATATCAATTTCAAATTCTTTTTTTAATATATCATGAAATAAATAAAAACCTAGATCACTGTACTTATACTCTTTTCTTTTCAAAAGATCTTTTTTAAGAATTACATTAATAATACTATCATGATATTCTGTTCTGAAGTATAAATTATTTGCAACTTTAGAGGAGAAAAAATTGGATTTTTTGTTACTAAATAAACTATCAATTAATTTTTTATTATTATCCATATAAAGTTGATAAAATGGAATCCAAGGGTAAAGTTGTGCTTGATGAGTAAAAATATCTAAAAAAGTAATATTCTTTTTTTTACTTGTATCAGGTAGGATATAAAAATCTCCTAATGTACTATTCAATGAAATTTTATAATTTTCAGTTAAATTCATAAATATCGGAGCTGCGGCTATTATTTTAGTCAAAGAAGCTAAATCATAAATATCTTGTTTTAATACTGGTTTTAATGAATCATATGTATGAAATCCAAAACATTCGTTATAAACCACCTTGCCATTTTTAGCAACTAAAACTTGCGCCCCAGGAATTGCTTTGATTTTTATTGCAGAATTTAGTATTGAATCAATCTTTTTTAAATTCACACCTGACAAACCAACTTCTTCTGGAAGACCAAAAGAAATAATATTTTTTGATTTTGTATCTATTCCTGAATTAATATTATACTTACCAGATGAAATCGGCATTTTACCTTTAGAACCAAAAGAACCTAAAATAAGTTGTCCTGATAAATCTTGAAAATAAAAATTATTTTGATGAGATAATATTATAGAATTAAAGTTATCAGTGTGCAAATTGTTTAAAATATATGGATTTGAAAATATTGTTAAAATTGAATTTTTATGCTTAGAAATTTTCTTTAAAAATATTTTTTCATTTTTTGACAAATTATGATTGTTAAAAGGAGAATAACTTTTAAAATGAGCTCCACATATTATAATATCGTAATTCTTTAAAGAGGATAAAATTTCTTTTTCATTTTCATAAAAAGAAAAATATTTAGTTGGTAAATACCTATTTAAACTTTCGAAAAAATGACTTCCTTTATCATTCCCTATATGTATATACGCTATTTTTTTTTGACTTAAATCATCCAATGGAATAAGACCTTCGTTTTTAAGAACAACTAAAGATGATTTTGCTATTTCCCAATTAATTAATTTGGCATTTGAATTATTTAATTTTTCTGTAAGAGAGTCTTTTCTTGGAAAAATATTAGATGATTTATCTAGACCAAGCCATTTTTTTGCAAGTAAGATTTTCTTACACCTAAAGTTAATATCATCTTCGGAAATCAACCCATTTAAATAAGCAGTTTTTATACGATCAATTCCTTCTGATACATTTTCAGGATACAACAATATATCATTACCTGCTAAATATGCTTTTAATTCTACCTCCCCTTTTTTATAATTCATTTTTACCCCTCCCATATTTAAAGCATCAGTAACTATTAAACCATTAAAATTTAATCTTTTTTGTAATAATTCTTTCACCATATATGATGACAATGTAGAAGGTAATTTAGTTGAATCAATTTTGGGTAAACTAATGTGACCTATCATTATTGAACTAATTCCATTGTATATCAAATCGTTAAATGGATGTAATTCTATACTATCTAACCTAGCTTGATTATGATGTAATATTGGCATTTTATTATGAGAGTCAACATTAGTATCACCGTGACCAGGAAAATGTTTAGCACAAGCTAAAATCCTGTTTTCTTGAAGACCTTTCATATAAGCAAGAGATTTCTTAGAAACTAAATTAGGTTCTTCTCCAAAAGATCTTCTTCCAATTATTGGATTTTTCGGGTTATTATTTACATCTACAACAGGGGCAAAATTCATGTGCATACCCAATAATTTACATTGATTAGCAATTTCTATTGCCATTTCATAAATTAATTTATCATCTTGAATTGCTCCTAGTGTCATTGCCCATGGAAAAACAGGTGTACTATCAATTCTCATTGAAACACCCCATTCCCCGTCTATCGAGTTAATCAAAGGTATTTTAGAACTAGATTGAAACCGGTTTACGAGCTCAACTATCTTATATGGGTTAGATTTAAAAAAAATTAAACCTCCAACATGATTTTTTTTTATTAAATCGTCAACTTTTTTAAAAAACTCTTCATTTTCTTCAGATGAATGACTATTTGCTCTAATAAAAAAAGATTGACCAATTTTTTGTTCTATATTCATTTCAGATAATAAGCTATCTACCCAAAATAAATCATTCAAAGTAAAAAATGGGGGACTTATAGGAAGTTTAGAGTGAAATAATGAATCATTTTGAGATGAAGAAAGTAATGTATTACAAAAAAAATAAATGACTAAAAAAAAAAATCTCATATCAATTTATGATTTTGTAAATAAATTTTAAAATCATTAGGAAAAGGATTTATTTTTTCTTTTTCATAATCATAAAACACCATACTTGTCTGAATATAAGCTAAATCAATTTTGTTTTTTTGTAATAAATAAAAAATTTTAAAGCCATGAGAACTACAATTTGTTATACTTAGTTTAATATTGACCTGATCTCCAAGAAAACCTTGTGACTTATATTTAATTATACTATCGGCCATAATCAAAGAAGAACCAAAAAAATCTCTTTCTGTCATGTTAATAGATTTTAAATATCTAACCCTAGCTTCATGTACCAAAGTTAAAAATGAGTCGTTTCCCAAATGACCTCCATAATTCAAATCTGAAACCCTAATTGTTAATGAAGTTTCAAAATGAAAATAATTAGGTATTTCTAATTTTACCTTCATTTAATAATTTATTATAAATCATATTACATATCCAAGCATCAGTTGCCGCATATTCAATTTGAGAATGAGTTAAATTTATTTGTTCCCAATTAGATAACCTTGCAGACTTACTAATAGAAAAACCTAAAATTAAAATAGATAATTTAACAGCACCAATACTTTCAAACCCTAGTTTTAAAGCTAACTGATTTAAATCAATTATATTATTTGATTCAAATGCTTTAATTCTTTGTAGAGCTTTAATATCATCATAAATAGCAATACCTATTTTTTTAATTTTTTTATCAGAAATAATATCAATTATTAAATTATCTAAACCTATTTTATTAATTCTAAAAAGAAAAGCACGATCCTCTGTGGAAAATTGCACTAAAGACACCTTGGAAGTTACTCCTTTTTTAAAAGTAGGTTTAGACTCTGTATCAAAGCCTATTATTTTTTGTTTTTTTAAATATAAACATGACTCTACTATATCTTCCTTTTTATCAACAATAATAATTTTTCCAGAAAAATTTTCTATTGAATAATTTTTAACATCTTCTTTTGAAATATATTTTTTAAATATCATAAAAACTAGTTTATTAATAATTTCCCTTCTTTATAAAATGGAACGTCTTTATATTTATCAATACTTAAACAAAAATTCATATCAGCACTCATATTTAATTCTCTAGTTCTTTCTTTATAAGAAGAATTAATAAGGAAATTTAAAATATCATTTTTAGCATAATCATAAATTCTTCTTGACATTAAAACAGAGTCACAATGACTAAAAAATGCATCAGAATTTAATAATTTAGAAGCTAAACAACCAGCAAATAATGTATCTTCCAGGCAAACTAAACCCTTCCAACCAGAACAAAAAATAATACAATCTTTATTCTTATTTTTTAAAACATGTACCAAAGAAGAAATATTTAAAAAAGAACCTATTAGAATTTCATCTGAATCTAAAGATAAGTTGATTGCCTTTGTTCCATTAGTAGTGGTTAAAACTAATTTTTTTCCTTTAATATTTAGATTATCTATATAACTTAATGGTGAATTACCTAGTTTAAAACCTTCAACAATTCTCCCTTCTCTTTCAGCCGCAACTAAATAATTTTCTTTATTTAAAAATGGCTTCACATTATTAATTTCACTAACAGGTATAATTTCGGTAACACCTTCACTTAAAGCTGTACATATAACAGAAGTTGCTCGAAAAATATCCACAACAACAATTATTTTATTTTTCAAATCAAAAGACTGAATCATAGAGGTAGATAAACAAACACTTAATTCTCTTTTCATTTAATTATTTTTTTTTGTAAAAAGGTAATTTTACAATTTTAGCCAAAATCTTTCTATTCCTAGCTACAACAAAAATATCATTAAAATTTGAATTACTATATAAAAAACCTAACCCTATCGGTTTATTCAATGATGGAGACATTGTTCCAGATGAAACAAAACCTATTTCTTGATCTTTTTCATTTACAATAATGTATCCATTTCTAGGAATTCCTCTGTCTAATAATTCAAAGGCAATTAATTCTTTTTTAATTTCAGAATTCCTTAAAACTTTACTCCCAATAAATTCTGTATCAAAAGCAACTATTTTATTTAATTTAGCTTCTAAAGGAGAAATATTCTCTGATAATTCATTACCATATAGACAAAACCCCATTTCTAACCTTAATGTATCTCTAGCACCAAGGCCTATAGGTTTTAAATTATATTCTCCAAGACTAAATAAAAGATTCCATATATCTAACATTTTTTCTTTATCTCCATAAATTTCAAATCCACCTGAGCCAGTATATCCAGTACTAGATATAAGAATATTATCTATATCCCCAAATTGCAAAATCTTAAAAGTATAAGATTTCATAGAACTTAAATTAAAATCAGTGAAATTTTGTAATAAACTAATTGCTTTAGGACCCTGAACTGCTAACAGTCCTCGTTTCATTGTAATATCTTCAATGTTAACTAGAAATGAATTATTTGATTCAAGCCAATTCAAAATTTTAAAAGTATTTGAAGCATTAACAACTAGCATGTATTTAACATCAGAAAGCTTATACACTAAAAGATCATCTAAAACCATTCCATTTTTGTTAGTCATACAAGAGTATTGAACGGAACCCGTTTCTATTTTAGAAAGATCATTTGTTGTTAATGTCTGTAAAAAATTAAATACTTTTTCTCCTTCTAATATAATTTGCCCCATATGAGAAACATCAAAAACTCCAACTGAATCTCTTACATGTTTGTGTTCAATTTTAATTCCATCATAATATATTGGAAGAGAAAAACCGAAAAAATCTACCATATTAGCTTTCGCCTCAATATGTTTAGAATAAAATGGTGTTTTTGACGACATATTAAAAAATTAAAAATAAAAACAATTATATTAATTTTTAAATTAAGTATAAAAAGTATTTTAAAAAATAGTAAAAAAGTTATTGTTGATTTACTATTTTCACTTATTAATTTAAATTAATATGAAAAAAACAGATTGTTTAATTATAGGCTCTGGACCTGCTGGATATACAGCTGCTATTTATGCCTCAAGGGCTAATTTAAATCCCATAATTATTGAAGGTTTACAACCTGGCGGACAACTAACGACAACTACTGATGTAGAAAATTTTCCAGGATACCCAAATGGAATAATGGGTCCAGAAATGATGGAAGATTTAAAAAAACAAGCTATAAGATTTGGGACTGAAATTATTTCTGGTTTTGTTACAAAAGTTGACTTTAGTGATAAAAAAGGAGATTACCATAAAATTATTGTTGATGAGGAAAATACATATATGAGCAAAACTATCATTATTTCAACTGGAGCTTCTGCTAAATATTTAGGTTTAGAATCAGAAAAAAAGTTTATGGGATTTGGAGTATCAGCATGTGCAGTATGTGACGGTTTTTTTTATAAAGGAGAAGATGTAGTAGTTGTTGGTGGAGGAGATTCTGCAGCAGAAGAATCTATATACTTAAGTAAATTATGCAAAAAAGTTTACCTTTTAGTTAGAAAAGATACAATGAGAGCATCTCAAATAATGCAAAAAAGAGTTTTAAAAACTCCTAATATTGAAGTACTATTTAATCATGAAACAAAAGAAATTTTAGGAGATCAAAATGTTAATAAAATTATAGTCTTAAATAATCAAACTAACCAAGAAATAGAAATAAATGCTACAGGTTTTTTTGTTGCTATTGGCCATAAACCAAATACAGACATATTTAAAGGAAAATTAAATATGGATGATGCAGGTTATATTATAACGAAACCTGACTCTAGCCTCACTGATTTGAATGGGGTTTTTGCAAGTGGAGATGTGCAAGATTCTATTTACAGACAAGCTGTAACCGCAGCTGGGTCAGGATGTATGGCAGCCCTAGACGCAGAAAAATACCTAAGTGAATTTGAATAAAAATAGGGACACTAAAATAATGCCCCTATTCTTCTAGTTAAAATCTATAAGCCGGATTCTGTGCTTTTTAAAAAAAGCCCTTATCATTTATCTAGGTTTATCATCACTAATAAACTCAAACGATCTACCCCCTGAGTAAAGCGAGTAACTCTATGTATTTTTTATAAAAATACTCCTCAGTATATTTGATCTTTCAACCCATAAGGTTTGCCCAGATTTAATATCACTATTAAATCTCGTGAGCTCTTACCTCACATTTTCACCCTTACCAAAATGGCGGTTTTTTTCTGTGGCACTAGCTAACTTAAAAAAGTTCTTCCTGTTAGGAAGTATGGCACTCTTTGTTGTCCGGACTTTCCTCTTGTATCAATTAACACAAGCGATAAGGCAATTTTAACTAATATAAGTATATTCGAGTAGCTCCTCCTTTATATATCATAGGGCTTTCATCACAAAAAGAAGCACTATTTTCTTTCAAAAAATCTGTTATTTTAGATTTTAAAACTCCTTTACCCAAACCATGAATAATGATAATAAAAGGTAGCTTTAATCTGTAAGCTTCAAATATTGCTTTATAAAAAACATTCATTTGAAAATCTAATATTTCAGAACCACTCAAGTCAAAAAAATTGTCAATGATCTTTTCAATATGCAAATCTAATTCAAAATCCTTAGATAATCGAACTTTAAAATCTGTATTTCTAGTTTCACTTATAATTTCATCAAATGTAAAATTTTCAATTTTTTGAATTTCGGGCAATGTTTTTATTTTGTTGTAAAAAATTCTAGATTCTTCTGTAAACTTTATGACTTCAGAAATATTAACCTCAAAATTTATATCATCACATTGGACTATTAGTGTTTTATTATTTTTAAAACCAACTACCAAACCTTTTTTTAATTCGTCAATAAAAATAACTTTATCCCCAATAGAAAAGATTTCTTTTTTCATCAGTTACAAATACAATTTTCTCTGTTAGGAAAACATACTTTATAACCATTTTCATATTTATTCATGGCTTTATGATACTTTCTAGCATTTTTCAAATGATTAAAGTACGTCTTAGCAAAAATATGAGAGTCAAAAAAACAAACCTTTTTTTGTTTTTCATTAATTTTTGCCTTCGCACACATATAAATATGGCTAGTAGATTTATTTAGTAAAACAGCATCAATACTTTGTATAGTAGGATTTGTGATTGGACCTGGAGGCAATCCATTAATTAAATATGTATTGTATTCACATTTTATTTTTAAATGCTCTCCAGAAACCCTAGTTAAAGTAGTATCATGATCATATAACATTTTAAAACAAAAATTAACAGTAGGGTCTGCTTGTAATTTCATATTTCTGTTTAGTCTATTTAAATACAAAGAAGCTATATCAGCCATTTCATTAACATTATGTGATTCTTTTTCAACAATAGACGCAAGAATTGACACCTCAAAAGGAGATAAATTTATTCTTTTTAATTTATCTTTTCTACCTGACCAAAAATTTTTATATTCTTTTAACATTCTATATATAAATTCATCCTCTGAAATATGCCAATATATATTATAAGTATTAGGAATAAAAAAAGATGATAGTTCTTTTATATCAACTGATCTATTGAAGAATGAATCATAATCAATTGAATAAATAGTGTTCATAAAAACTGCAGAATCTATGTTTGTTTCTTGACTTAAATTAGATGCCAAATTTTCAAAATTATCAAA
>MDTB01168943.1_pt1 | contig 13743 bp, 11 predicted proteins | sample 811161 | NCBI WGS metagenome assembly MDTB01 (sample SAMN05326650, study PRJNA326480) | marine metagenome | isolation source: seawater | place: Mediterranean Sea | collected 2009
CTCCATGATCTCCATCGGACGCCAAACCCATTTCTAGCAGGGCGGCACCCAAGCGTTTAGCACTGCATACACCAACATTCAAATCTGGCTGCGCCGGTGAGCTAGCGCTCTACTCCACTCCATACCACGGTTCCCCACACACACGGGGTTTCCTACTCGCTACCGTCCGACTCAGTGCCAGACTCCTCGTGTGGTCCTGCCGACACGGGCGACTTCGGGCTGGACAGGCAGTCGTCGTCGAGGATGGGGCGGCGGCGTTTGCGCTGCACCGACTTTTTACAAAAGTCGATGAACTGCGCCGCCATTGGATGCGGCACGGAAACGGACATCACGGTGGCAGCTTGGCGTCCTGCCGGACCGTCGTTCGCGGCCTCAAATGATCTCTTTGGCACGTCTATCCACGAGACATGCTTTTTGGTCGGGTTGCCGACGAACCACAGCAAAAAGTCCTCGAGGCACTGCGGCGCCTCGATCATGGGTACCGTCAAGCCTCTGCTCCAGTCGTGGTGAAACTCTCGTAGCAGGTTGACGACGCGCTGTGGCACGATTCCAAGCAGCAGCAGGCCTGCGTGACGCGTCTCTGCGAACAGGGTACACGTGCCTGACATTTCCATAAAGTATCGTTGTGTCTCCTCGATACATCGAAGTCCACCCTTGGTCAGCGGTCGATGAAATTCGACCCCTTGCTCATAAGTTTGCTTCGTCGGCGGCACGCGGGGCAGCTGCATACCGCTGGTCGAGGAGGAGTGTGAGTTGAAGCATTCAGTCACCATTGTGTGCCACTCTTTCAAGCAGGAGTACGCACGCGTTGGAATATTGTCACGAATCCGCATGCCTGTTCGTTTGTTGTAGAGCTCCCATTGCAAGTGGTCAGTGACACTTCCAGGAGATTCGTCTTGTGCGACGACGGGCTCGATGACGACGCCCAGACTCCACTCGGGCGACGACAACTTGTCAAACAAGTGCAGTGCGGCAACCTCCAACAGCATGGCCTCTTTCTCCGGCATGTCGCCGTGCTCCTTGGTCTTGTGGGTAGACCAATCAAGGTAGTTGCGCCAGTTGCCCGACTCGCCAGGAAAGGCTCCTGTCGTCAAGTTTAGTATCCACTCGTACGCTTCTGCGGTGTGCCCCTTGCTCTCGCCCATGGCCCACTGGTCCTCCTTTGCGAGGTGCTGCACGCCATAGAGCAAGCGGTCGATCATACGGCGTGTCTGGTTATCTTCCATGGCGTCGCGGTACTTGAGCGCAAAGGTGGGACCGCACTGAAGATTTTTCATAGAGTACTCTGCCAGAGTAAGCATGCGCTCGAGGCTACGACGCACGGTCGGAAAGTGGGCAATCAGCGCTGGCAGCGTCTCGCCGGGCAGCTTGCGTTGGATGTAAACATCCACGTCGCCAATCTGCTTGAGGTACCTCGCCTTGGCGATGGCCTTTTCCTCCTCGTCGCGCATGGCAATGCAGCGGCGCGCTTGGGCCTCTGCGGACGCCACCTCTTCCGCTGTGAGTCCCAGCCGGCCGGCCAGCGTGTCCTCCACGGGAATGTACCGATTGTAGCAAACGAACAAGGATTGCTTGCCCAACACGATCGCGTTTCCACTGAGTGGGATCCAGTCCTTTGGCCCGCGCATGCGGAGTACGCTTGTCCACGCGTGCGCCGAGTCTGGCGGTTCCTCTGCACGCGTTTGGGCTGGCAAAAAGTACTTCCAGGTCTTGGGGTTGCGTAGTTGGTACATACCCTTGACGTTGAGCATCGCCTTGGCGAGCATGCCTGCCCACACAAAGCGCGCTCTGCCTTCGCGTCCTTTGACCTTGCGGTCGTGTGCGTCCAGTGGAGAGCGTGTGGGATCGTCGCATTGAGGCGCCCCCTCAGGCCAGGGCGTGACCGTTTGCCACTCCAAGCACTGCTCTTTGGCGTACAACACGACCCCCGCCTGACTGCACGGAAAACAAAAGTCGCCCATGTGTGCGGTGTGCAGCGGATGGTCAGTATTCAAAATCCGGTGCGTGCACCGAATCTTTAGCCCCGAGCAGGCCATGCACTGTTCGAGGCAGACGTGTGCCATGAGCATCCAGTCATAGTGAAACCCCCTCCAAAGTGACTTGCGGTCTGTAAAGCCATCTCGTCGACTGGTGCGATCTTTGCCGAGCGTGTTGCGCAACGCGACCTGGTGGCTGTCGTCCCAGGCCTCCGCTTGTATCTGCACGATCCGCGTGGTCGCAGCGTTGCTCACCAAGCGATTGATTGCCATTTCGAGCTCTGTCTGCGCGGCTGCGGAGGCGTCTTTTGCCTCTTCCCGTTTGTCGCGCAGCAGGTCGCGCCGTGCAAACTCCGCCGTGAAGCCTTCTGGGGTTTCCATCTCAACTAGGTCAGGAATCCCTTGCATCCAGTCTTCCAATCGAAGCGTCGCTGCCTTGTGCACCACCACGGCTTTGCGCCATTGCTCTGTGCAACGGCTCATGTTTGCGAGCATTGGGCTGATAATGGCGTGCACGCACTGGCGCAGGTCCTTGTTGGCGCCCGCCCAAGCGTAGAGCGACTTGGTAAAGGGCCACCCGGCCGCGGCCGCACCGTCCAGCACGATGGACATGAGGTCTGCGTCGCGGCAGGCGCCAATGTCAAACGGTTGTGGCTCATCTAGACGGCAAGACGATGAGCGAACGTGTCGCGAGCTCTTGGACAGGACGATGCGGAAGGGGTCGTCTGCGGTGCCAGCACCCTCCACCGGCATTTGAGGCGGGCGCGTGCGTCACTTGGAGCTCTCCGTTTACTCTTGGCACGCGCCGACCCGGGCTTGCAGAGTTCGAAGGGACTTCCTCCCCAAGTCGGACCGCGAGAGTCCCTTCGAACTCGGCGCGCGTGCGATGGCTCGAGCTTAGGGTAAGAGACCAGCATCCACCGCAGTTACCCAAACGCAAATAACACTTTACGAGTTATGGGCTGGATCGCACCGGTTGCTCCCGAGGTTGCGCGCGCGGCGCACGCTGCGGTCGTCGACAAGTTCCGCATTCACTGCGCCTTCCAGCAGAAGGACGAGGCCAAGGCACTCGGCGCCCTGTGGTCCGCGACGCACAAGACGTGGTACGCACCCAACCAAGAGACGTACGACCAGTTGGTCCAGTGGCACAAGCCCGTGGACAAGCCGCAAAAGACGATTGACAAGCGGTCGCCGACCAAGAAGCTCAAAAAGTGCCCGGAGCCGCCGCCGGCACCCAAGAAGGCGCCGCGGCCTCCGCAAGAGCTCAGGGTGTGGGCCGAGAGCGTTCCCATCTTTGGGCTGGATCCTGTCTAGTATGTGCGTCTTGTGTGTTTTGTGTTGTCCGTGGGGAATAAGTCAGTTTTGTACCATGTCCTAACAAGTAGCAAGTAGCATGGCCAGTGCAAGCTGGACGTTTGGCAACCTGCGTCCCGATGAAAAGGGTCTAAAGCCCATGCCGATTGAGGGATCTGTAGGTGAGACAACATTCAAAGCTGTTTCCAACGCGGCGTCCTTTTTGTCCTCCTTGGGGTGGAAGTTCTATCTCACTGTAGCGATCTTCACCGCCATCGTCGCGACGTCTTCGATCGCGGCCATCGATGCCATCCGCGCAACGGAGGACGACGACAAGAGCTGCATCTCGGTCTCAGACATCGACGCAGCGCAGACCGCGTGGGCCGGCGCTGCCGTTGCGATCGGCAACGCGTGGATCAACGAGAACTGCACCGGCGCACTGCGCGAGGCCGAGGGCGCCCTCAACGCGGCGTACACTTTTGATCAGGAGCTCCTATTCAAGCCGACGCTGACCCAGCCCCCCGACACCTTTCGTCGAACACGAGCCGGCACATTGTCCTACTTCATCGGCCATTGCGCGCCCGAAGGTGCCGTCGGCACCGACAAGGGCTTTGCTCTGGGCTACAGCGTTGGCGATCCAAACAACCAAAGCACCTGGCAAGGCTTCACGTCAGTTTCCTTCTTTAACATGACCTACACGACGAGCGGTGCCTTTTGTGGCACGGCCCTGGCACAAGGCAAGATGAGTTACGTTTCTCGATACACGGGGGTCGCGCACTTTGTCGACAAAACGTTTGTCTACGTCAAAAACCCAAACCCAACCAAGAATAGCATTCCCTTGATCACCGTGCACCACTCGTCGGAACAACCGCCGTGCGACGAAAAGTAGCTATACTTTTAGCCCCAGGGTCTCGCGTACAAGAACAAAAAGCACGCCAATGGAGCACCCCAACCCGGCCATTCCACAGATTGTGCAGCACTGTTTGCACTCATCCTCGTCCACCATCCTACTCGAGGACAACCGCGTCACCCACCGTCTGAAAACTAGCGCACAAGCGTGCGCAGCGAATGGGCGGGTCACACCCCAGCTTGTGGATCAGTGTGTCGCCCGAGGTTTCATTGTGCACTGTGAGCACCCGATTGCGCACATCTAGCGTGACCACGAGCGTATCAGACTTGTCACCTCTAAAGTCGCCCACAAAACTGGTTTCCGACATGCTCTCCACCTCTGCGCGGCCCCACATGAGCACTAGCTCCAGCGGGTGGTAGCCGTACCGCGCATTGCCATGCACGTCGAACAAAAAGGTGCGCCCGGGTTGGTTGAAGGCCTGCGCCTCAGTAACCCCAACGTAGATGTCGCCAAAAGCGTACGTTGCCTTGGACGCACGCACGCGCCACGACCGAGTGCTCGACGCGTGGTCAACGTGTAACCAGTCCCGCGACAAAACGGACTGACGCGCGTCGTCTGAGTGCAAGAGCTCCGCCGTGCACCCATTCTCACTTAGGGGCACACAGTCAGACTCGAGCCAGCCTTTTTGGTGCGAGGATGGCTCCACGGACAGCTCCTCATCGGTCAATTCGTCACGCGGTTCGGCCAGGTGCTGTTCTGGCTCCGCGTCCTCTGCGTCGTCGAATGTGTCTGGTGGCAGCGCCGGCCACACCGCTGTTGGGTCGTCTGGCGAACCCTCGGTGTAGTCCTCGGGGTCTTCAAAGGGGCCAATAGGGGCCATGTCCAATAGGTCCGCGCGCGTGCACACTGCCGGTGGACTCCATCGTGAGAGCGTCGGGGGCAAGAGCGCGGGAGTAAGTTGGTACTTTAAAGATCCAGGCGGGCGCGTGCGCGCGGTCGACATTGCGCTCTGTCGCTCAGTCAAAGCTGGTGGACACAGCGTCTCCGGCAGTTCGAAGGGACTCTCCCCCTCACACACGCGAAAAGAGTTGGAGCGCGTGCGTCGCGGCTTAGCGTGAACAGCTATTGAGTTACCGTACCAAAAAGGGCCACACAGCAACCGCACCAAGCCCCAACTATGCCGCGCAAGGACAGATCAAAAGAATCTCCAGCTCTGTGATCAACCGCATGGCGTACTGTACCCCGTGCAATCACTTGCGCACCGTCCTCGGAAACAAGGTTGCGAGAAGGGGTGGCAATTTATTCCTTGGGAGTACCCGAAGAATCTTGTTGAGCATATTCCAGGCAAGCCTACGGTTTCCGGTATCTGCTCCAATGTATCCGAACATACTTGCGTTAATGATGGCCTCTCGCTGCTTATCGAGGTGCTTCTTGACCGCAATCCCTTTGTTGGACTCGAACCCAAACACAAGCATATACTCATTGACCGTCCTGACAAACCCAGGAATCTTGCTCAATGCCGTCATGTTTCTTTTCAGCAACTCGTTGGTGACGCCGCTGGGCCGCTCTTTCACGAGAGACGCGTTGCGCACGTCCATGGCGGCCGTGTCGGCGCTGAATAACAGGTCCACGGCATCGAGATAGTCTTCGAGAAACTGCAAACGAGTATCATCGTCACGAAAGCCTGCCGCAAGAGCCTTCTTGTCCTTGGCCTCCTGGCCGCGAGGCCCGGTGAAAAAGGCTCCCGACACCACGGCGGTCTTCCGCTGTGCGAGCCCGGCCGCGAGGACCGCCTTGAGGCGGTCCTCGGGCGGCGGCCCGCCCAATTCCGAGGGCCGGCGCGACATGCCCTCCCCCTTCCCTACTTACAAGGGGACTCGTACGAGTTTATCACACCGGACTACGCATCCTCGCCGCACGCGCCGCACGCACCTCGTCCAAGCGCTGCTCTACGCGGTGCGCGCGCTCGCGCTCAAGGAGCGCCTCGCCGTGTGCGGTGGGCTCGTTGAACACGCAGGTATCGGCCACGGCCGAGCCGCTGAGGTACCGCACCAGCGCCGCGAACACTGGTCTGTCGACGGTGTCGCAACGCCAGTGCCGCACGCTGTCGGTGCGCGCAATGTCTTCAAAGTCCTTGGCCAGCTCCGTGTACGCCGTGCCCAGCGTGGGCTCGTACTCCTTTGCAAACACCGGCAGCACGCTGCGCAGTATGGCACAAAACGACGACGCCTTGTCGCGCATGCGCTCGGCCGAGGCTGTGAGGTCAAACTGCTCAAAGTCGTCTGGCAAGTCGTGCTTGGCCAGGGCGGCGCCCTCGACGCTGCGCCCGATCATGCGGTTGATCATGACGGTGCTCACCGTCTCGCCGTGCTGCGCACGCACGCTTGCCAAGAGGACGAGCATCATGGTCACGTACGCAGAGTCCACGTCGTAGTCGGGCGTCTGCGAGCTGACGCGCTTGGTGTACAGTGGGTCAAAGTCCCAGAGGTAGGGCACGCCGCGCACGGCGTCCATGCCCTCGTAGCCGTAGCCATGTGCTTGCATGTTGCCGTCGTCGTCCTCGGTGAGGTGCGGACAGAAGACGACTGCGTCTGACGTCATGTTGAGCTTGAGGATGCGGTTCTTGGCCAGGGCACGGACGCGTCGCGCCATGGCCATTGTGAGCTCGTACACGCTGGTGTCCATGGCGGGCAGCGTTGGGCGCCGGACGGGATGACCGAGGACCTTGTTGTAGGCCAAGAGCAAGTCGGTCAGCCGGAACGAGTGCGTCTGCGTGACCGTCACGCACGCCACCACTGGACCCGGATCGCCCGTCAACCGCGGCATGCCAGTCGTGTCTTGGTCCGCATTGGCGGCCGTGCTCTGATGCATCCTGTAATTGTCGTTGGAGTGAACCAGCATCGTCGCAAGGACCGCTGGACCAGAGGCCATCGCGCCAGCCTCGAGCTCCAGGAGCATACGCTGATGCAATGCGGGCAGCTTGTCCAGAGTGCCACGCGTGTCGTTTGTCGGAGGTGGTATGTGACGGACGGTTACCGCAAACCCCGCAAGGGTGATGCGGTCAAACCAGGTGCTGAGCACGAGTGCGTCATAGTCGGCATTGGCAGGCAACCACGAATTGGCCTTGTCCTCCAACCCATCGGTGTGGTACACGCTGGTGCAATCGTCCACTGCATAGGCGGTGCGATGCGTGTACTCCGATGCCTTGAGTCGCCACAACCACCACCACGATCGCCCGGTGGCGCGCGTGGGGTCGAGGGCGACGATTCGACCGACAGTGGTGTCGGCCTCGGTGGCAGAGGCTGGCCAGACGTTGCGCGGAAGCGCCGCCATGACGCCACGACAGCGGACGAGCGTGTCCGCAATCCAGTGACTGAAGGACGTGCCTTGCGGTTTGCGTGCAAGGCATGGCAATCCAGAGAGCTCAATCAGCGTCTCAACATTCTCTGGCGGGTCGGGGATGGCGGTTGGACCAACGCTTCCAAGCACGCGTCCAATGCAACGCTGTGCATCCGTCGGTCGGGGGCGCGTGTCGAGCGCTAGCATCTCGGTTCACTCCAGTGCAGAGATGCTTGGGATATATTAGCGAGCCCTCGTAGAGTGAGCAGAGCAGGCCTGACCGTTGATTCCTTTGAAGTTGTCAGAGGCTGTATCGCGCCCACCTACACTTGAGCACCTGTCATGCCACGCTTTGAGCGAATTAGTTTTGGAGTTTGGCGCGATACCTCGGATCCGGCACGCGAACGGCGACGGCCGCCGCCGCCGCCGCCGCTGGCGCCGCCGCTGCCGCCGCCACCTCCGCCACCGCCGCGCTCCCCCGTCCGACAGACGACAAACTACCCTGCGGCGGACCGCTCCACGTCGCCACCGCCGGCACCAAGAGCGTCTCGCACGCGGCCGCGCTCTGCACCCGACGTCCGTGAGATTGTGCTGCTGCGTGGGCCGCAGGGTGAGACCACGTGGATGCGTCACGACGGCGACCGTCCGCGCATCACGCGCATCCTGCCAGAGGGCCAAGTTGGCAATATGGTCGATGGTGGCTTGGAAGGCTGGGATGAGATCCGGTATACACAGGACATCCTCATGGCAGACAATGGAACTAGGACGGTGTGGGAGAGGCAGGAGCGCGAGCGTCGTTCAATTCTGCAGGCAGACATTCGTTCTCGAGCTCGAGCAGCGTGGCGAGACGCGCCACGCCAGCCGGTCTTTGAGGAACCGCTGCCGATGCCAGATCCTGTGCCAAGGGCATCGAATCATGATCAAGAGCTCGTATGCCAGATCATCGACTTTTTTGAGAAGAAGGACATTCCAGAATCGGACAAGGCACCACGCGAGTTCTTGTGTCCACTCTCGCTGCACGCCATGCGTGATCCCGTCCGGTGCAGCGACGGTCACATCTATGAGTGTGCACACATTGACGCTTGGCGTCTTAGGCATGCCGGTTCGGCCCCAAGTCCGCTCACGCGCCGACCGCTCACCACGGAGCAAATTCCTCTCTTGGACGTGCGGCACAATATGAGACACTGGGTGGAGCAGAATATCACGATGCATGAGGACTGGGACTTTCTCAAGTGCATGCGTGCCTTTCTTGGGCACGACGCGGACGACGTGGACGACGTGGTGGATGAGGCGAGCGAGGTGGCCGAGGTGGGCGAGGTGGGCGAGATTTCGGATTGGCACTTGCACGAAGACTCGGACGAGCCAAACGACGACAACCCGTCACCACCGCCGCAACCGCCACCGCCACTGCCTGTGGCTCAACCGGTTGAGAGGACGGAGAGTGCCACACAAACACCGCCACGCGCGCCAGCGAATCGCCGTGATGCGGAGTTCAATCGGTTGATTCAACAGCTTCTAGAGCACCGCGTGCAGTATGCAGCAGACTGGTTTCAAGACCGTGTCAACCGTTGACCCCTCATTTTGGTGTTCTTTTTCAACGCAGCGGCAGCAATGTCCACGGCGTGTCTCAACTCTTTGAACTGGAACCGCTCGGGAAATCCGTCTCCAGTGAGCTTCTTCTCCTTTACAACTCTATCAAACCATACTTTCCATGCTTCCACCCATCTGTATCTGTTCAGTTCCGGGGCACTGTTGTCGCGTAACAAGGCGGTTGGAAAGCCGGGCTGCAGGTACAAGAATCCGAGAGCGTCCAAGGCAGCCTCGGCTATAGTGTCCCCCCCCGCAAGTGAGGCTTCAGCCTTATTGATGAATTTGCGGGCTTGTTCAAGAGACTTCCATCCTACTTTCTTTGCCCAGTCCTCCAAGATGTCCATCGTGGCATTGTCGCCTTCTCTGTACAGAGTTTTCAGTTCGTCGGAAGTGAGAGGAAGGCGAACCGCACTCTTTGGCGCAGTTAGGTAGAGTTTGTAGTCGTAGTAGCCCAGTAGCCCCGTCACGCTTTCAATCGTGACCGTCAACCTTTTGTACAGCCCCTCAAGCTCTTCGTCCGCCCATTTGTAATCACCAAAAATACCCAAAACACTCGTCGTGAGGTAGTCATTGGCTATGCCAAGGTCCCGGTAAGACGGGTCGCGGCGACGCACGACGTTTGGTGAATGGTCTGGCAATGGAGGGAGCTTGCGCAATTCCTCGTCCCACGCAGCGCCGCCGACAGAACTCGGTTCCGGTTGGAGTTTGGGGATCGACTGTAGCGAGGCCTTCAAACGGTCTTGGTACGTGATCACAGTGGAGCCGTGCGCCAGAGCCTCGCGGCGCACGGACATTGTGCACGCTGCATACTCTCCTACACGCGATCACAGTTTATCCTCGGACGAGAGGGTTTCTACAACAGCGGCCCTTACACGTAAATGTCGTCGTCTGCAAACTCGGGCACCTCCCGCTTGACAACGGTCGCATCAGCAAGTTGCGCGGGCTCCACCCAACGATCCTCGTCCTCCGGATCGCGGCGCAGCAGCGGCAACCCCTGCTGCCGACGCCGATACTGTTCGTCTTCCACGACGGCATCGCGCTCCACCGCCGTGAGGCGCGGGTACTCGTCGGGCAAAAAGGGGTCGGGCACGAGGCGGCCTGGGTCGTCGCGATCGCTCGCAGTATCGCCAAATAAATTAGCAAGCTCTGCGATGGCCGCGTCGCGGTTGTCGCGGTTGTCGCGGTTGTCGGATGTAATGTACGCGGTGTGTGGCGTATGCGGTACCGGAGTGTGGGGCGGCGACGCGGGCATTGGCGAATCCCGGTTGAGCGCCTCCAAGAGGTCACGCGCATGCTCGTCTTCCGCTGCCACCTGCACCGATACCGCATACGCCATCTGGGGCGCTGTGGTCCAGTTGGACAACGTGCTGGTGCGCAGAGGCTCGCGCTCAACGTCCGAATCGTAATCGATGGCGAGCTTGGGCTGCTTGGCGTAGTACGCTTCCAGCTGCACGGCGGTCATTGGGCGCTTGCCCAGCTTCTTGGCGGTAGGTGGCGGCGTCGGCGGCCGCAGGCGCGGGCCTATGAAGGCGGGCGGGCCCTCTGTTTCTTCAAACATGACCGAGGACCAATCACACTCTGTATTGGCACGTGGTTGGCTTGCACAGTTGGCACAAGGAGGCCGAGTCGCCTAGCGGCTACAATCGCCACCTGCGCGCAATAATGAGCACGTCGGTGGACTCTTGGTAGGTGTGAGCATGACTCGGGCTGGCGAATGGACGTTCAAAAAACTTGAACGGGAGGAGCCCACCCCGACCGACGGCGCGCTTGCAAAGCGCGCGGTTGGCACCGCGTGCACGCCGTTGTTCTGTTGCGTCACGGGTGCATGCTGCACGCTTGTCGCGCTGGGCGCTGGGTTTGGCATCGGCTGGATCTATACAGACGGCTACTGGGGCCTCTTTGACCCCATCGACCGGAGCACGGGGTCCTACGTTTGGAGCGCCATGGAGCTGCGCAAGGCGGCTACCGGCAACAACTCGGACGACGACTTGGAGCAGATTTTGCATTTTGTGGTGAGTGACATGGGCGCGCTGTGGACGTACAAGGAACTCGCGCAGCGTGGCGGCGTGCAACGTATGGACACTGTGCTCTGGTACCACCCAGACCGCGGTCAGCCCGACCGTTTCAACTACAATTTGCAGCTCGAGCGCGCGCTCCCGAGCCGCATGGACCGGCACGCCAAGCAAGACTGGTGGGGCACCAGCCAAAACACGGGCGCAAGCTCCTGCATCTGCGGCTGGATGAATGTGGACATTATGCAAATTTTTTACAATGAGGACTGCGCCATGTGCCGCGTCTCGGTGACGGCGCACGAATACTATCACGTGCTGCAGATGCACTACTGTCCAACAGTGTACGACGACCGCACCCACTTTGTGATGTGGCTGTCGGAGGGCGCGGCCACCGTGATGCAAAACTTGTACGCAACCTACTGGCTGCGCAACCACTCCATGTACCACGACTCGCTCTTTGACTACCAGTATGGTCACGTCCGACAAATGATGGACAAGGTGCAAGCGGGCGAGTACGTGTACAGTGGCGCGCTCAACAGCCACGCGGGATCGCAAAACAATTACATTGCCAGCACGACGGCCTTGCTCTACCTCATGCACCGCAAGGGAGGCAGCAGCTACGTGCAGTACATGCTGGTCGACTTTTTGTTCAGCGGCGACTGCGACCTGGCCGCCAACGGAGGCAGGGACGCCGGGTTTCAAAATGCGTTTGGAATCTGGCCAACACTCGACAGCTTCTATTCCGAACTCAACACATTTCTTAATTCGGCCAACACCAGCGACCCGGCGTCCAGCATTGAACCGCTGCGCCCAAGCATGCAGTCCATCACCAACCTGTTCAATCACACAACGCTGTGTTCGGACGTGTGCGAGCTCAGCCGCAACGGCGTGTGCGACGCCGAGTGTTTGTACGGAAGCGACTGTACCGATTGTGGCCCCGTGGCCGTGCCAGAGGCGTGGCCCATTGAGTTGCGCTACGAGTGGCAGGACCCAAACTCGTACCAGTCGCGTGCGTACTATCCGGTATTCTAAACAGTGTGTGTCCCTACTTGCACAGACGCTTGGCAGGCGAATCCTCCGAGTCCGAATCCGAATCCGAATCCGAATCATGCACGGGCTTCATGTCCACGCCACGCGCCACCGGTTCATCCGCCTCCGATTCGGAACCAGACTCTTCACGCGGCCCGGACAGCGCCGGGCGCTTCTTGGCAGCCTTGCCCTTCTCCTCAGCCTTCTCCGGGCGCGGGAAGATTTCCTCAAAGCCTGGCTCTTGCACGGGCTCCACTCCCTCCCATGCACCCTTCTCCAGCGCCGCCTGGTCCTCTGGCGAGATCTCGTCGGTGCCGTTCCAGTCCATAAACTGTTCCCGGAACAAGCGACCGTTGGGTGGCTTGCACGCCTCCCGGATCGCGAGCTCCTGCCAGTAGTTGCAGATCTTGGACAGACGGTTGGGAAAGCGGCAGAATGTCCAGTAGCGGAGCTTGGCCCAGCCGCAGGCGGCCTTGTGCTTCATGTACTTGGTGTGGCAGTAGTTGAACTGCAGGATGGCAAACCCGACGAGGCCGAGGCGCACAAGCTCAATGTACTCATTGACTGGCTTTTGGAAATCATTGTAGTACAGGTTCCACATGACGGCACGCAAATTCAGCTCCCGACCATTCTCTTCCACCCACTCCTCCAGCATCTCGTAGTAGAGTTCGCAGTGGCGCTTGGCCTTTTTGACCCACGCTTGCACCTCCGGCGGTTGCTCGTACTGGGAAACCTTGGCAGCAACCTCCTCGTCGTTGTGCACGCGATCACCGTTGGCATCCTTCTCCAGGACGTTCATGTCCCAACCGACCTCGCGGTTGGGCTTGACCTTGCGCATCAACTCCGCGGCTCGCTCGATGTCATAGATCACGCGACGCATCTGCGACAGTGGCGCCTCGCGGTGCACCTCGTTGGCCTTGAACTGGCGCACGTCTGGGTACTCGAGCGCATACGCCCACTTTTGCGTGTTGCCCTTGTTTGTGCTGGTGCGCGGCTTGGTCACAACGGCCTTTTTCTTGTAGTCCTCAAGCTCCATGGCGTCCACCTCCAGGGCATCGTTCTCAAGACGGTTGCGGTACCGCATGTAGCCATTGAAGTGGGCCTGCTCTGCGTAGCCGAGCAGGTCGCGCTTGTTGTGAGAGCGGTAATGACGAATCAGGTTGCGCATGTCGCAAAACTTGTCCGTCTCAAACTGCTTGCCCTTGTCATCCTTGAAGCGGACGCGCACGCGCATGGCTACACCGAGCTTGCGGCATTCCGTCGCCGCAAGGAGCGCGTGCTTTGGAATGGCGGCTTTAATGTGCTTGCGTTCCCATGAGTTGAGTCCAAGGTAAACCATCGCTGTGCAGGGTGTCGATGCAGGCGGGCGGGTGTCTGCGGAGGGCACGGCGTCCTCCTCTCTTACCTATAGCGCGTGCGATCGCATCGGCAGAGACTTCGAAGGGACTCTCCCGCAGAGTTTCCACCCTCGCACGCACAGGTAGACTTATACTTATACCTGTAGTTAATAACATTGTTTCCTAAATTGGATAGGCGAGCATCCGTTACTGCAATCTCAAAGTTGCTACCCTCGCAGATTTTTCCACCCTCGCGGAACTTCCACTCAAGTGGCACAAAAAAATCTTTGGAACTTCCAAAATCTTTGGAACTTCCA
>MDTB01056185.1_pt1 | contig 13742 bp, 15 predicted proteins | sample 811161 | NCBI WGS metagenome assembly MDTB01 (sample SAMN05326650, study PRJNA326480) | marine metagenome | isolation source: seawater | place: Mediterranean Sea | collected 2009
AATGGGATATATTGGTGCTAAAAATTTGAAAGAAATAAATAAAAAAGCAAAATTTGTCAAAATAACTAAAGCAGGATTTTATGAAAGTATGGTGCATAGTGTTGAAATGACACAAAAAACAATTAATTATAAATTATGATAAAAAAATTTTTATATATATTCATTATAATGTTTTCATTTAACAATCTTTACGCTAAGTCAGAATATTTAAAAAAAGGAATTGACCTTTATTATAAAGATAAAATTGAAGACGCGAAATTTAAATTTGAGCAAGATATAGTTTTCAACCCTAAAAGCGAAACATCATACCTTTATTTATCTAAAATATTTAATAAACAAGACAAAAAAAAATTAGAGGAAAAAAATTTAAACACAGTAATGTTATTAAACCCAGAAAATGAGGAAGCAATTTATAATCTTGCAATATTAAAATTATCGTACTCTGACTATAAAAAAAGTAAACAATTAAATAAAAAATTAAAATCAATATGTAAAGAATTCTGCGATAAAAGTGATCAATTAAAAATTGAAATTGAAAATTTATCTAAAAAATAAATGCAATTTCGCAATAATAAAGAAAAAGTTTTAATTATTGATTTTGGTTCTCAGGTTACAAAATTAATAGCAAGAAGAATTAGAGAATTAGAAGTTTATTCGGAAATAATTACTCCAAAAGACTTAAATAAATTTAAAAAATTTCATAATATAAAAGGTATAATACTTTCAGGAGGACCATCTACTGTTACAGCATTAAACTTTCAAAGTGTGCCTAAATATATATTTGAAAAAAAAATTCCAATACTAGGAATTTGCTATGGCTTACAATTAATAGCTAAGATATTTGGAGGTAAAATCAAATCTTCAAAAAGAAAAAGAGAATTTGGTAGAGCCCTTTTATATAAAAAAAATTCTTCGATTTTAACTAAAAATTTTTTAAACAATAAAAGATCTGTATGGATGAGCCATGAGGATGCAGTAGTTAAATTACCAAAAAATTTTAAGTTAATTGCATCTACTAAAGAGTCAAAATTCACTATAATAGAAAATAAAAAAAAAAAATTTTTATGGCGTTCAATTTCATCCAGAGGTTACACATACAGATAAAGGTAAACAGTTATTTAAAAACTTCTTATTCTCAATTTGTAAAATTAAACAAAAATGGAGCGTTTCATCTCAAAAAAAACGATTAATAAAAGAAATAAAAAATACTGTAAAAAAAGATAGAGTAATATGTGCATTATCCGGTGGCGTTGATAGTAGTGTAGTTGCATTATTGATTCACCAAGCAATCCAAAAAAATCTCATTTGTATTATGGTTGATACTGGACTGATGAGAAAAAATGAATTTAAGTATACTTACAGAATTTTCAAAAAAAAATATAATCTTAATGTTAAATTGATTAATGCCTCAAAGTCATTTTTATCCAAACTGAAAAATATTAATAACCCAGAAAAAAAAAGAAAAATTATTGGAAATTTATTTATTAAAGTTTTTGAAAAAGAGTCTAAAAAATATAGAAATTTAAAATTTCTGGCTCAAGGGACGCTTTATCCTGATATAATTGAAAGTAGATCATCAACAGGAAGCAAAACTTCAAAAATTAAATCACATCATAATGTAGGGGGGTTACCTAAAAGAATGAATCTTAAATTAATTGAACCCCTAAAAGATTTTTTTAAAGACGAAGTAAGAATTTTAGGCACATCATTAGGATTGGTTAAAAATATTAATTTTAAACATCCATTTCCTGGCCCCGGTCTAGGTATTAGAATTTTAGGAAACATTACACGCGAAAGGGTAAAAATTCTTCAAGAAGCAGACTATATTTATATTAATGAGTTAATTAAATCCGGACTTTATAATAAGATTTGGCAAGCATATGCTGCACTACTTCCAATTAAAACAGTAGGTGTAATGGGTGATACAAGAACATATGAGAATATTTGCTTGTTAAGAGCTGTAACTTCAGAAGATGGCATGACAGCTGATTATTTCAGTTTACCAAAGAATTTTGTAGATAATATATCCAATAAAATTATAAATAATGTTAAAGGGATTAATAGAGTTGTATATGATATTACCTCTAAGCCTCCTAGCACTATAGAACTTGAATAATGAATAAAAAAATTAAAAAAATATTATTAAAAAAAGATAAGTCAAAGATAGTAAGTCTAACAGCTTATTCAAAAAGTATAGCTAAAATTTTAGATAAATACGTTGATATAGTTTTAGTCGGCGACTCTATGGCAAATGTTTTATATGGACATAAAAATACTCACAAATTGAGCTTAGAAAATATTATTGCACATACAATAAGTGTTAAAATGGGCATTAAAAAATCTTTACTTGCAGTCGATATGCCGAAAGGAAGTTACACTAGTATAAAAAAAGCCTTAAAAAATGTAGAACTAGTAATAAAAAAAACTGGATGTGATGCCATTAAGCTAGAAAATTACAAAAAAAATTATAAAATTGTAGAAGCGCTTGTAAAAAAAAAAATTCCTGTAATTGGTCATATAGGCTATACACCTCAGTTTAAAAAAAAATTTAAAATTGCGGGTCAAACAAAATCCGAGACAAAAAAACTTTTAAAAGAAGCTAAATTAATCGAGAAAGCTGGTGCATTTTCAATTGTTCTTGAATGTCTATCTCCCAATTCTGCAAAATTAATTACTAGTGAATTAAAAATACCTACTATAGGCATTGGTTCTTCCTCAAACTGTGATGGACAGATATTAGTCACTGATGATATGCTTGGTATAAGCGGCTTTTATCCAAAATTTGTTAAAAAATATGTGAAACTAGACAGAATAATTGAAAAAGCTGTGAAAAAATATACTAGAGAAGTAAAAATTAAAAAATTTCCGAAGATTAAAAACAATTTAAATGGATCAAAGCGTAGAAAATAAAACAGAAATAAAAGATAAAATAATTAATTTCTTTAGTGCTAATAAAGTTAAAATATTTATATTTGGATTCATTTTAGTTACTGCTTTAACTTCATTTATTTTTTTTAAGTTAAATAACGAAAAAAAAAATATTATAATTGCAGAAAAATATGTTGAAGCAGGGCTTTATTTAGCATCTAATAAAAAAGATATTGCTACATCACTTTACGAAGAAATCATACTGAGTAATAATAAAATTTACTCAATTCTAGCTTTAAATACTTTAATAGAAAAAGATTTAATAATTGATAAAAATAAAATTCTAGATTTTTTTAATATTTTAGAAAAATCAATTTCTACGGAAAATCAAGCAGATTTAATTTCTTTAAAAAAAGGTTTATATTTAATTAAAAAATCAGATATTAAAAATGGTGAGATTATATTGAAGAAGTTAGCTAATAGTGACTCAATTTTTAAAAATATTGCTATTGAATTAATTAAAAAGTAAAAAATGCGCTTATCATCCGCCTTAATAATTTTGCTTTTTATTACTCACTGTTCATTTGATGATAAAACTGGCATTTGGAAAAATTCAAATAATATTACAAAAAAAGAAAATGATTTATTTAAAGATTTTGAAAAAATATCAACAAAAGAAAAATCCTTTAAAGAGGTTATTTCACCAGATAAGAATTATAAAATTAGATTAAGTAAACCAGTTTCTAATAATAAATGGCCAGATATTTTTTTTAGCCAAACAAATAACTCAGCTCATTTCATGATAAGTGACCAAAATGAAATAATTTTCCAAAGTAAAAAAATTAGTAAGCGAGAGACTAATGAATATCTTTTATATGAAGGGCATAATTTAATAACAAGCAATCATAGAGGTCACATAATAATATACTCAATTAAAGATAAAGAAATAATATCATCATTCAATTTTTACAAAAAAAAATATAAAAAAATTAAAATAAAAGTTAACCTGATTTTAGAAAATAATATTGTATATGTTTCTGATAATATTGGTTTCTTATATGCTTACGACTTTCTAGAAAAAAAAATTTTATGGGCTAAAAATTATAAAAAACCTTTTAGATCAAATATAAAAATCTATAAGAATAGACTTATTACCTCAAATCAAAATAATGATTTATTTATATTTGACAAAGAGAGTGGAGAAATTGTAAAACAAATTCCAACAGAAGAAACTATAGTTAAAAATCAATTTATAAATAATCTCTCTTTGAATCAAGAGTCAATTTTTTTTATCAATACATTTGGCTCTTTATATTCAATAAACAAAAAAAATATGAATATAAATTGGGTTGTAAATCTTAATCCCAAAGGAGGCCTTAACTATAGTAATATTTTCTTGGGTAGTGAAATTATTAATGATGGTGAAAAAGTAATAATTTCTTCAAATGATTTTTTGTATGTCATCGACGCTACTTCTGGAAGCATCATGTTTAAAAAAAACTTTTCCCTTAAAATTAAACCTATAATCTTAGACAATCATCTATTTTTAATAACACAAAACAATATGCTATCTGCAATTAATTTAAGAAACGGGCAAATTATCTACTCTTTCAATATTAATACAAAAATAGCAGATTTCCTAAAAGTCAAACAAAAAAAAGCTGAAATTAAAAGTTTTGTTTTAGCTAATAATAATATTTTAATTTTTTTAAAAAATTCATATTTATTGAAATTTAGTATTTATGGAGATCTATCAGAAATAAAAAAACTTCCATCAAAAATTAAATCTTACCCAATAGTAATAAATGGCAATATATTGTATTTAAATAATAAAAATAAAATTATTGTAATTGGTTAGCTGCTCGATTTTCCACTTAATAAAGATAACTGTTTGACCTTAATACCCTCTAATTTGTCAGCTGGTTTTACTGGGTATTCACCAGAAAAATAATGATCACTAAATTGTGGGTAATTTGAATTCCTTTTTTCGTTAATAAGTGCTCTATACAATCCATCTAAACTTAAAAATTTTAAACTTTTAGCATTTATATATTCACACATTTCTTTATTACTTTTCTTATAGGTAAGTAACTCTTCTTTAGTAGGCATATCAACTCCGTAAAAGTCTGGATATTTTATTTCTGGACAAGCAATTCTTACATGTACTTCTTTAGCTCCACTTTCGTAAAGCATTTTTACAATTTTATGGCAAGTAGTGCCTCTTACTATCGAGTCGTCAATTAATATAATTGATTTATTTTTTACAATTGTTTGAGTGGTACTTAATTTTAATTTAACACCTAAACTTCTAATATTTTGAGTAGGCTCAATGAATGTTCTTCCAACGTAGTGATTTCTGATTAAACCTAATTCAAATTTTTTTTTTACTTGCTCGGCATAACCTAACGCAGCTGGAACACCAGAATCTGGGACTGGGACTATTAAATCCGAAATTACGTCTGTTTCCTTAGCCAATTCAGAACCTAATCTTTTTCTATATTCATAAGCGCATTTATTATTGATTAAACTATCTGGTCTAGCAAAATAGATATATTCAAAAACGCAAGGCCTAGGTTTTTGTTTTGGGAATGGTTTAATAGATCTTAACTTATCATTTTCAATAATCACTATTTCACCATTATCAACTTCTCTAATAAAATTTGCACCCACTATATCTAATGCGCATGTTTCAGAGGCAAAAATATATGAATTTTTTAATTTGCCTATTACTAATGGCCTTATTCCAAAAGGATCTCTAACACCAACTAATTTTTTGTTTGTCATTAAAACCAGAGAATATCCTCCTTGTATTTGAAACAATGTATCAATCAATTTATCTACAAATTTCTCTCTTTTTGATTTTGCTATGAGCTGTACGATTGTTTCTGTATCGCTTGTAGTCCTAAAAATTGCTCCCTCTTTAACTAATTCTTTTCTAAGTATTAAAGCATTCGTCAAGTTTCCATTATGAGCAATACTTAAACCACCAGTATGTAAATCTGCAAAAAAAGGTTGAATGTTTCTTAAAGATGTCTCACCTGTAGTAGAATATCTATTATGTCCAATTGCAAATTCTCCAGGTAATTTTTTTAAAGTTTCAGAGTCAGTAAAATGATCCCCAACTAAGCCTTGTCTCTTCTCAGAATGATAATTTGTGCCATCAAACGAGACAATTCCACAACCTTCTTGACCTCTATGTTGTAAAGCATGTAAACCTAAAGCAACTAAAGCAGAAGCATCAGCATGGCTTGATACACCAAACACCCCACACTCCTCTCTTAATTTATCAGAATTAAATTTTTTCAATTTTTTCTTTTGTATCAATGAAATCTTCTCCAGAGGGAAATTCTTCTACTAATATTTCACTGCCTTTATTTATTAAGTTAAATGATATAGCTTCGTTAGCTGATATACCCCAATTTTGATAAGGATAAAACCAATTTAAAATTGAAAAAACGCAAATAGAAACAATATATCCCTTGAAAAAACCAAACAAAAATCCGAATCCTTTATCAATTGCACCTACACCCGTCCATGTCACTGCTCTACCTAAAATTTTTCCAATTAGTATAGTAATAAAAAGAGTAAAAATAAAAATAGCCACACCTAGTCCGACGTTATTAATAAACTCAGATTGAATATATTCGTTTACAATAGGTTGAAATTTAGGCACTAAAATTATCGTTACAACAGTAGAAAAAATCCATTTCATAAATGAGATTAAACTTAAAGAAAAACCTTTTAAAAAACATTGGATTACGCAGTAACTTAAAATAATTAAGAAAACAACGTCAAATAAATTCACATTATTAAATAAGTAATCAAAAAAATTACCCATTAATTAACTTCACGAATTTCTTTACCAAATGGTTTGAAGGTAAGAATTAATTTTGGCAATAAAGTTAATACTGAAATCATAGCTAGCAACATTGCTATACCTGTGAACACTCCAAAATAAATAGTAGGTATAAAGTTAGACAATACTAAAATAGAAAAACCAAACACTATTGTGATAGAAGTATTCAAAATTGCTATTCCAACAGTGCTATGACATCTATCTAAAGTCTTGTTATAATTATTAATTTTTTCAAATTCCTCTTTAAATCTATAAATATAATGAATGCTGTTATCCACCGCTATACCAATAGTAATTGCTGCAATAGTAATTGTCATCATATCAAGAGGAATTCCAAGTAAACCAATAATTCCTAGAATAAAAAAAGCAGCAATGAAATTAGGCACAACCCCAATAAAAGAAATTGTAATATTTCTAAACAGTATTAAAAACATTAAAAATATTCCAAGAATAACTATTCCTAAAGTAAGAATTTGAGATTTAAATAAGCTTTGTAATAAGTTGTTAAACAATATCAGAACACCAGCCAATTTATACTCACTTTCTTTTAAGTTAAGCTTAGTATTCAATTCAGAATTTATTTTTTTGATTAAATCATTTCTCCTTAAATCTTTTAAAGAGTCTTTTATTCTTACACTAATTCTTGCCTCATCCTTTTCAACAGATATATAGGGAGATATTATTTCATTTTTTATTTCATTTGGAATTTTACTATATAAAACTGCTATCTCTAAACTTTGTAGTTCTTTATTATTTAAATTTTCAGCTACTCTTAATATAGATCCAAATGAGAGAACTTTTCCAATTTCTGGCAATGAATCTAAATAATCATGAACTTTAATGATCTTATCCATTTTATCTCTTGTAAACCAATATTTAGCTTTATCCTCGTCAGTTTCTTCATCTTCTTCCCATTCGTCAAATTCATCTTCATCTATCTTTGCAATCTTTGCAGTTTTTGGAAATTTTAAAATTACATTTAATGGAGTAGTACCACCTAAATCATCATCAATTTTTTTCATTCCTTTATAAATTTCTGTTTCTTTATCAAAATAGTTTATGAAACTATTTTCAACCTCAAGCTTGAATATACCTATTATGCTTAAGATTATTATTAAAAAAGTAGAACCGAAAATTAAAATTTTATTGCTTTTAGTAAAAGAACTTAACGAGGAAGTTATTAAAGATTTCTCAGTATCTTTTATTCCTATTTCATTTGCAGATGATAGAATGTTAATTAATGAGGGTAACAATAAAAAAGTAACTAAAAATGAAATTATCAATCCCAAAGTCATCATCCATCCAAAATCAATAATTGGTTTTATTCCGCTAAAAACTAAAGATAAAAATGCACATATCGTAGTAAGGACGGTGTAGAGAATTGGAAGCATCATTTTCCTTGTTGTTTCAAATATAGCTTCACTTTTTGAAAGCTGAGGAAATTCTTTTTTTAATTGTAAAAATCTTACAGTCACATGAATATTCATAGCCATATTTAAAATAAGCATTAAGGCAATAAAATTTGAAGAAATAACTGTTACTTTCCATCCAATTAAACCTAAAAGCCCAATCATTAAAATGACTGAAGTTGCACATCCAAGTAGTGGCATCACTACCCATTTTAAATTTCTAAAAATAAACCAAAGCGTAAAAATAATAAAAATAAAAACTCCAATTCCAAATACAACAATATCACTTTTAATATAACTCATCATGTCATTAGCAATCATAGGAATACCCCCAAGGTGGATTTTTGCATTCCCGCTGTATTTACTAATCACGTCTCTTATTTCAGATATGTTTTGATGATTTCTAATATTATAAAGATTCTTATATTCTTCATATTCTTTGCTAAACTTTTTGTAATTTACTTTCTCTTCCTTTGATAAACCTGTTTCAGTTAATTGATTATAATATTTGTCTTTAACTTTAATATATTCTGATAGTCTTTCATCCTTTTTTAAATAAACAACAATGCCAGATGTTTTTCCATCTTCACTAATTACATAATTTTTATAAATTGGACTATTTATAATTTCATCAAAAGCTCTTTTTCTGTCAATCTCAGGATAGGCCAAAGTTTTATAATTTTTTAGTCTTTCCATCAATCCTTCGTCAGTGCTTTTTAAAAGAGGAACATCAATAACCGTTATTACGTTATCTACCCAAGTTAACCTTTCAATTTTGGATTTAAGCAATTGAAGATTGAGGATAGTCTCTTTTTCAGTAAAACTTGTAACGGGAGTATAAGTTAAAACTAAAAAATCTTTTGAGCCATATGTTTGATTTACCTCTCGTAAATATTTTAGATCTGGGTCACCTTCAAGCAGAAGTGCATCTGATGATGCATCTAAATTGAAATTTTTTGATTGGTAAAGAGAAAAAAAAATTACAATTGATAAAAAAATAAGTGTTATTTTTGAAAAATCTAAAATTATTTTTTTATAAATACTTGCAAGCATGAGTACATTTCAGATATATCTTAATTTTTTTATAACTAAAGAACAAATTAAGCTTAATTTTTACTCAAATCTTTGAATTTTGTGTAAATCCCCTCAAACTCTACTTTAATAGTGCCGGTTGGCCCATGTCTTTGTTTGCCTAATATAATATCTGCTAAGCCGTTAACATCATTCATTTTTGACTGCCACTCTGCATGTTCTATTGATCCTAATTTTGGTTGTTTTCTCTCTAAATAGTAGGCTTCCCTATAAACAAACATCACAACATCTGCGTCTTGCTCAATTGAACCTGACTCTCTTAAATCTGCTAATTGTGGTTGTTTATCATCTCTTTGCTCAACAGCTCTTGAAAGTTGAGATAAAGCTAATACCGGAACAGATAATTCTTTAGCCAAAGCTTTTAAACCTTGAGTAATTTCTGAAATTTCTTGAACTCTGCCGTCATTTCTATTTGAGCTCGATCTCATTAATTGAATATAATCTACAACAATTAAGCTTAATCCAAATAATCTTTTTATTCTTCTAGCTCTATTGCTTAAAGTTGCAATTGTAATAGCAGGAGTTTCATCAATATAAAGTGGTAAATTGTAGATATTTCTAGAAGTTTCAATGTACCTATTAATCTCTTCCTCTGTAACTTTTCCACGTCTAATATCATCAGATTTTATTCTTGCTTGTTCTGACAAAATTCTAGTTGATAATTGTTCTGAGGACATTTCTAGTGAAAAAAAAGCAATCGAGGATTTTTCTTGTCTTTTTAAAATACTTTGAGCAGCATTATACGCAATATTAGTAGCTAAAGCTGTTTTACCCATTGAAGGTCTACCAGCTAAAATGACTAAATCTGATTTGTGTAACCCTCCTAATTTTTCATCTAAATCAGTAAGGCCAGTTGGTACACCAACAATACCTTGATCATTTTGCATAGCCATGGTTGCCATTTCTATTGTTTGGTCTAATGCTTGATTAAATTTCAAAAACGATTGAGAAAAACTTCCTCTTTCAGCTAAATCGAAAAGAGATTTTTCAGTATTTTCAATTATATTTTCTGCACTTTTCTCATCAGAATTAGCATTTAAAGTGTCGTTAGACAATTGATCAGAAATTTGTACCAGCTCTCTCCTTAAATACATTTCATGAATAATTTTCGCATAATCAATTGATTGCTTTACCGATCCAGAAAATCTTGTTAGTTTTACCAAATATTCTGTTCCACCAACCTCATTAAGAATGCCATCTTTTTCAAAGAAATTCTTTAAAGTAATTGGATTTGCAATCATTCCTTTATTATTTAAATTTTCAATTACATCATAAATTTTTACATGAGCTGGATCATAAAATATATTGGAACTGACAAGAGTTGAAACTTCGTCAATAATATCATTATTTACTAATATTGATCCTAATAGAGCTTGCTCAGCCTCTAAATTTGAAGGTTGTTTATTTTTTTGATTTTCTTGAATAGATTTGATCTCTTTCACATGTTTATAATAGGATAATACGAAATGTGATAAAGAAAAAAGTTACACACTATTTTTTTGTATCTGTGGAAAAGTTATTTAGATTGTATTTTATCTATCTTAATTGTAATTTGCGCTTTTACTTCTGAGTGAAAGTTAATTTCAGCCTTAAATACACCAATCTTATTTAGTTCATCTTTTAATATAATTTGAGAGGGAACAACATCTGCATTAGCTTTATCTTTAATTAGATTTGTTATTTCTTTAGGTTTTATAGAACCATATAATTCACCATTTTCTTTACTTTCTTTATTAAAAATAAAAGATTTATTATTAATCAGTTTAGATATTTCTTTAAATTTATTTTTAATTTCCGTGTTTTTTCTATTTAATTCATCTTTTTTCTTACTAACTAGTTCTTGGTTATCTTTATTAAATCTTAGAGCCTTACCTTGCTTCAGAAGGAAATTTCTACCATAGCCATTCTTAACAGTCACTTTATCTCCTATATTTCCTAAATTAAGAATATTCTCTAATAAAATTATTTCCATTTTATAAAAGACCTAAAATTTTAGCTTTTTTGATTTCTTTAGTAAGTTTTTTTTGTTTACCAAAAGATACAGATGTGATTTTAGATGATATAATTTTTCCATTATCAGACACATACTTTTTTAACAAGCTTATATTTTTATAATCAACGATCGGAGCGTTTTTAATAGATAGAGGACATTTCTTTGAAAATTTACCGTCATTTTTTTGAAATAAACTAAGCTTATTTAGTGAATTAGAACCCCTTTTTTGAAATTTTTTATTTTTCCTTTTCATTTTATTTATCTTTTTTAAAGAATTCGTTAGTTGTGTCTAATTTTTTATATTTAACTGTTAAATGTCTAATAATTGAACCGTCAATTTTAATTTTTTTTTCAATTTCAGTTAATGTTTTGTTGTTTCCTTCAAATTTATAATGAATATAGAAACCTTTTTTAAAATTTCTAATTTTATTGGCAAGGTTTAACAGACCCCATTCCTCTATTTTTATAACTTTTCCAGAAGAACTATTTATTAACGTATTATATTTATTTTTAATAGTTTCTAAATCTGCTTGAGCTAAATCTTGTTTTGCTACAATAGTATTTTCGTAAAAAGCCATAGTTTATTATGTTTATTAAGTTTATTAGTTATTTATAAAATGTGGTTTATACTATAATGATCATTTATAGCAATACTAATAATTGTTAAATTAATTGATATTAATGAACGCTTTATTATTTCCAGGGCAAGGTTCTCAAGTAGTAGGAATGGGATCTGAGTTTCATAAAAAATTTGAACTTGTTAAAAAAATATTTAAACAAGCAGATGAAAAATTAAATTATTCCATCTCTCAATTAATTTTAGACGGGCCTGAAGATAAATTACAACTAACCATGAATACTCAACCAGCAATTTTGACTGTAAGTTATTCAATTTTTAGAGTTTTAAAAGATGAATTTGGTTTTGACTTTAACAATTTTAAATACTTTGCAGGTCATTCATTAGGAGAATATAGCGCTTTAGTCTGTTCGGAGTCACTAAATTTTGACGATGCCATTTTCCTATTAAACGAAAGAGGCAAGGCAATGCAAGCGGCCGTACCAGTAGGTGAAGGCAGTATGATTGCTGTGCTAGGAATGAAAACTGATGAAATATTTAATTTAATTAAATTAATAGATGAAAATGAAGGTGTCTGTGAAATTGCTAATGATAACGCGAATGGACAAGTTATTATAAGTGGAAACAAAAATAAAGTTAAGTTTTTTCAAGAATTTTTGAAAGAAAAAAAAATTAAATCTATACCTTTAAAAGTTAGCGCACCTTTTCATTGTTCATTAATGAAGCCAGCAGCCGACACTATGGCCGAAAAAATTAATAACACTAAATTTAACAGTCCCTTGTATAAAATTATTAATAACGTGACAGCAAAAACAGAGGCAGATCCAAATATAATTAAAAGACTATTAATAGATCAAATTTTTTCAACAGTAAAATGGCGTGAAAGTATAATAAAAATGTCTGAATCAGATGTAAATAATTTTGTAGAAATTGGCCCAGGTAAAGTATTGTCAGGAATGGTAAAAAGAACTTTAAAAGATGCAAATTGCTTTTCAATAAACTCAATTGCTGATATTAAAAACTTAACAGATGAATTTAAAAAATAAAAAAATTTTAATTACAGGTGCTACAGGTGGTATAGGAAATTCTTTAGTTGCAAAATTTTATGAATTGGGGGCTTTGCTAATAGCGACTGGGACTAATGAGGAAAAGCTTAATAATCTGAAAAAGAAGTACCCTAATATGTATGTTGAAAAATTTAAATTAGAAGAACATGATAAAATTGAAAACTTTATTGAAAATACAAATAAAAAATTAGATGGATTAGATATTTTAGTCAATAATGCTGGAATAACTTTAGATAATCTTTCTATAAGACTGACCGAAGAAAATTGGAAAAAGGTATTGGATATAAATTTAACTTCAACTTTTTTACTGTGTAAATACGCAATTAAAAAAATGTTAAAAAACAAACAAGGAAAAATTGTAAATATTACATCCATAGTTGGACATACAGGAAATGTAGGCCAAGCAAATTACGCGGCATCCAAAGCAGGTATAGTGGCTTTTTCCAAAAGTCTAGCTATAGAATATGCAAAAAAAAATATTAATATTAATTGTGTTTCACCAGGTTTCATTAAAACCGAGATGACTAATAAAATTAATGAAGAATTTAAAAAAATATTAATTAGTAAAATTCCGTCCGGAGATCTTGGAACTGGAGAAGATGTTTCAAATTGCGTTGCTTTTTTAGCCTCAGATATGGCAAAATATATTAATGGTGAAACCATACATGTTAACGGTGGAATGTATATGGCTTGACAATTCTTATTATTAATCTAATAAGAAAACAAATACATACGAAAGGATTTCATGTCAGAAGATGTTAAAGGAAAAATTAAAAAAATAGTTGCAGATCATTTAGGTATAGAGGAAGAAAAAGTAACAGAGGAAGCAAGTTTTATAGATGATTTAGGTGCAGATAGTTTAGATACCGTAGAATTAGTG
>MDTB01102011.1_pt1 | contig 13742 bp, 19 predicted proteins | sample 811161 | NCBI WGS metagenome assembly MDTB01 (sample SAMN05326650, study PRJNA326480) | marine metagenome | isolation source: seawater | place: Mediterranean Sea | collected 2009
CCGCGAATGTTTTGCCAATAGCAGCGTTGGCAGGGTGTTGATCTCCAGGCTGCGCATGAGTTGTTTAGCAGAAACTCTGGAGATCGATTTCTCTGGTTGGATTGCTTCCTCGTGCAGCAAGCCCACGGTATTCAAAACACCATCCAGCCGGTCGAGTTGGGACAGGAAATCTTCAATCTGTCGTTCACAGGTCAGATCCATCGACACACACATTATCTTGGAGGAACTGAACGCCGGCTCGCGCGTGCGATAAGTATAGACCACAGCACCAACCGTAGTGTCAGCAGCGTAAGCGCGCGCGAGTTCGGCCCCAATCGTACTGCCCGTGATCAGAATTTTTCTACCAGAATTTTCGGAAGTGTGGGTGTCCATGGCCAACTTACGATTACCGTCACCGGTTGGATCTATTCCACGTCGGGAGGCGTATCCTACCTATTCGTCACTGAGTGACATTTGATGCCCGAAGGACCTGAAATACGTCTCGCCGCTGATCGTCTGCACCACGTCCTTGCAGGACGCAGAATAGTTGCCGCGTCGTTCACACCACATCGCCTCCGACACGCCAAACGTCGTATAGAAGGGCAAAAAGTGCGGCGTGTTTCCTGTCACGGCAAAGCCATGCTGACGGAGTTTGATTGTGGCGTAACTCTTTACTCACATAACCAGTTGTATGGCATCTGGCAAATCAGGGCACGTGGAGAAACACCGAAAACCAACCGTAGCCTGCGCGTTGCGCTGCATACCGAACAACACAGCGCACGCTTGTACAGCGCAACCGACATTGAACTATGGCCTACCGCCAAGCTTGATGAACATCCATTTCTCAGCAAGCTGGGCCCGGATGTTCTCGCCCCCTTGCTCACTGCTGCGAAAATCGCCGCTCGGTTACAGCATGAAAGTTTCCGAAAGCGCGCCCTGGCTAGTCTCTACCTTGATCAAAGCTTCATCGCCGGGATTGGCAACTACCTGCGTTCTGAAATACTGTTTCAGGCGCAACTTGCGCCAACTGCACGTCCGATGGATCTGACACCGCGTAACCTGCAGCGTCTCGCTCGCGCGACGTTGGCCGTAAGTCAGCGCAGCTATCGAACACGAGGTCTCACAGTGACGCCCACAACCCGAAAGAAAATCTCCGAACTGGACAGCGATTTCGCGAAAACACGTTTCGCAGTATTCGCACGTGAACACCGTCCTTGTGTGAACTGTTCGACGCCCATCGAGAAAGACCAATTTACTGCACGTCGCTTGTATTGGTGCCCGGTGTGTCAACCAGGTTGACCACGCCTCGACTTGTTAAAACGCTGGGAGTGATTGGAATTGCTCCTTTCCTGATCGCGCTATCGCTGCCGGAGTCGTGGTCACTGATTGTTTTTAAGCTTTACTCGACCGCCATCCTCTGTTTTTTATCAGGCAGTTGGTGGTCCATTGCTCTGGTCAGTCCAAGACACGACGCACCGAATCGATGGTTCGTGATGCTGCTCAGTAACCTCACAGTGCTGCTCGCAGTCCTTCTGGCGTGGAGGGATAGTCCCTTGACAATACCCGGTCTCGCGACGCTGTACGTCCTAGTGTTGCTTGGCGAGCAGCGTCTATCCGTATTTTCCCGTCAACCTAACTACTACCAGCAGATGCGTCTATGGGTCACTATTATTGTCGTTTTGCTGCATCTTTATGCGTGGTGGACCTTAAAGGAAGCTGGTAGCTCGTGGCACTAGATACCCGTGTGGATGTTCATCAGGCCCTGAGAGTTTTCCAAAAAATACAGGAGCTGGGAACGCGCGACGATGACAACTATCGTTATAAGGGGATTACCGCCACGTCAGACTATGATGGCTATACTCTGATCCTAAAAGACGACTACGTAACACTCACCATCCTGTTCCACAGTAAGTTCAAACTTGAATACCGCGGAGCCGTCCGGCTCGTTCATTTTCTTGAACAGTTGAGCGACATTGATCGGCACCGCGCCCCAAGAAAACATCCAGACTGAAACCACCGAACGACAGAGGAATCGTTCTCATTAGCATTAGAATCCACCTGCGTGAGTCGGACGTAAGTAGCCTCGTAACAACCGAGGAAAAACCATGACTACCCGAAGAAAGTTTCTGAAAGCAACCGCAAGCGTTGCCCTGATTCCACTCGCGACATTGCCGGTACATCGCTCAATGGCCGCTGAGAAAGTGCCCATTGATGATCCAACCGCGAAGGCGTTGAAGTACGTTGAAGACGCCACCACCGCGACGCGCGCAGACAAAATGGGAACACCGGGCAACGAGCAGGTATGTACCAACTGCAACTTCTACAAAGAAGATGCCAACAACCCTGGATGGGGTGGTTGCGCCCTTTTCCAAAATCGCCTGGTCGCCGGACCCGGTTGGTGTGCCGGCTGGGTTCCGATTCAATCGTGACCACCAGTTTACGCATACGCTGCGCCAACAAGTCGGACCTGACCTTCATCAACGCAGTCATCAAAGCTGCGTTGTCGACGTGGCCGATCAGCCCACGTGCACAGCGGCTATTCACTGAAGCACTCGCCTATGACGCTGTTGATCTTCGCCATTTTGAAATGTTTGTGTGCGTCCATGACGATCAAGTAGTTGGAATCGCGGCGTGGGATCCGAACGACGAGCCCTCCCTTTTTCACGGTTTGTACGTAAAACCAGATCACCAGCGCCGCGGGATTGGCGCTGCTTTAATGAATACGGTCTTTGCGCGCGCCAGTGCCCTCGGGAGGGACGGCTTGCTTATCAAATCAGCACGCGCTTCCATCTCTTACTTTGAGGCGCTTGCGTTCGAACGCATCGAGCCCTCCGCGGACACCGACTATCCTTATACTTTCTGGTGTCCTATCACGCTCGCTCATGATCGGCTCGCCAACCTCCGCACGCCTTTTAAAAGGGCGAATTAACCCGCCTGTCACATCAGCCCTAACGAAGGACCCCTCGATATCCCTGTGGTTGGAACGCTCTGCAACCAGTAGATTCTGCCCCGATGACGCTTTCTACCTTTCACCCTTTTTTGCGCCGCCTTCGTTTAATGCTGATCGTGTGCGACCACACATCTCTCCACGCGATCAAAGACTGCTCGCTAGACCATACCGCAGGTCAGTTCATGTCAAACGACCAATCGTGCACAGCACCATTCTCGCCGCCGTGAAACATTCTTAATTAACAGGTAACACCAACCGATCTAACGACATGCTGCGTTTCTTTTCCCCTTCACAGCCTTTTGCGAAGTACCATCATATAATTACCGCCCAGATACCGTGTTAGCGACATAGACCTAGTCAGTGGATTTACCGCCACACCGGTACGTTCAACACGTTCGAAACCGTAGTCGGACAATAACGCTTCAAGCTCTTTGGGTTTCACAAATTGACTCCAGGTATGGGTACCTTTTGGTAACCAACCCAAAATGTGCTCTGCGCCAAGAATAGCGGTGAGTAGCGAGAATATCGTCCGGTTTATCGTTGCGGCAAACATCAGCCCACCGGGTCTCGTCAAGGAGGCGGCATGGCGAATGAACACTTCGAGGTCACTGACGTGTTCAACTACCTCCATATTCATCACCACATCAAACTGCTGCTTGAAATCTTGCTGAGAAGAGTCCTGTGTCGAATCCACCACAGCCTCAATCGCTGCCTGGTGATAGGTCACGTCGAGCGCGCCTGCATGTTGCCTGGCGATCTCCACATTTCGCTCTGCCGGATCGATGCCAACGACAGACGCACCACAACGAGCCACTGCTTCTGCCAGCAAGCCGGCACCACAACCCACGTCCAAAACCTTCAGTCCACGCAACTTTGGTCGTGTGTCAAAGTGCGTTTGAATATGACGGATAATGAACGGTACCCGTAACGCATTCAGTTTATGTAGTGGCCACATGGGGCCCAAGTGGTCCCACCAAGTCTCTGCAAGTTGGTTAAATTGATCGACTTCCCGGATGATGACAGTACTCATAACGCTTTTTTTGTCCTTGAAACACGCTATGTACGTTGAATAGGTGCAATTGGTCGTCAAGGAGATACACTTTCACCCCGCACCTATCCAACCGCACGATTAATTTAGTGACGCTCCGCACCAGTCGGTAAGGTAAGTCGTCCACCTAACCGATCACCCCTGGCTCCGCAGGATCATTCCACGACAAACTCCGGTCAGCTCATCGTCCTGCAGGACGAGAGTACGGTTGCAGATATTGTTCTTGTAGCTAACGGCTCGTTGAATGAAGCGCGACGCACCAAAAATAAAGTCATAAACGGTTTCCGGCATATGCCCTTCCAGCTTGCTCACATCGAACACGTTCACGTCCGCATGATTGCGAACCTTGAGTACAACGTGATCCTTTAGACCAAGGACACCCGCAAGAACCTGCGTCATGCGCCGGACCGCCTCCGAAAGGGATTACATGCCCGTATCACGATGCCAGTGTGACAGGATGAACGTGGACCATCCTGAGTCGATTATCTGGGAGGCGTGCGCATCGGCATCACCAAGTCCAGGCATAGCCCACTCAGTGATAATCAGATCCTGCAGGTCCTCGAGGTTACGTTGAAAACACGCAGGTTAAACACCGCTTTACCGTCACTCAAAATGAATCGCCGCACTATGCCGGCGTACCTGCGGACATTTCTAAAATTACAGGCAGAACTATCGTCCATATGGCAGCTTACCGTCACACAGAGCCGCCAGGTTCAGTCGAGCCGTCGAGTTCATTCAGCACATATCCCTCAGCAACCGCCACTCGCGCCAACGCCACCTCGAACTGTGCTCGAGCACGTCCGGCAATCTGTCGCAGAAATCCGTGCAGTTCGCGATCGTCAGGTTGCTGAGTTTCACACTCAGCGCTATAGCGTTCAAAGGCAGAAATGGATGTCAGAAGCTGTGCAATGTGCAGCGGACACTCACATTCGATGGTAGTCGAGGCGTTCGCAATGGCCGCTATGCTGGCGTCTGAGAAGCGCGGAAGGGGTGGAGGAGGTAGAGCAGCGTTCGGTCGTATAGGAAGATCGGACGTTGCCTTGCTGGGCAGATATGGCAACAACCGAGCTGCAGTGATCGGGGCCTTCAGGCAGGTCATCCCGCTGTCTTCGAACTGCTGTAAAATTCTGCTACTTGAGAAATTGTAGACTACAACGACCTGCGATAGACGCATCAGCCTATTGTGTAACTCATCGCTGAGCGATGCGCATTCGATCACAAGCACATCGGTTTCGCCTGACATCTCAGGGTGACCAGACACCACCAGGAAATCGTATGATGACGGAAATACGGTGCGTTCTGCCGCTATCATCGCGGCAAGGCCGGCGCCGGAGACAGAGACGCGAACGTGTTTGGCACTCTCAACCACCGGATTCATTTCAACCATCACCATCAGGTCATGAGCCGATAGCGACGCGAGCTCGCTGATGGCATGACCTCGATGTACCAAAGTTGCGAGAGACCGTAATTTCGTGAGGTCGTCTGGGCTGTAGCGTCGACGACCGGTCGTGCTGCGGACCGGTTCGATTAAGCCATAGCGCGCTTCCCATTTGCGTAACACGTGAGTCGACAATCCGGTGATCCGGGCCACTGTGCCAATGGTATATGACACATTCTGGTCTGCCATTTGTTTTCCCCGATGCAACTTCTCAGATCATAACAGGTACTGTCTATGTTTTGTCTAAATATAATGTCGAATAAACCCATCCAAATATTAGACATAGGCGTACATCGTTCTTAAATACCACAGGAATTCGACCATGCCATTACTAATTGCTCTGATCGTGACGCTTGCGATGTTCTACATAATTAATAGTCATCGCAGCCCCAAGCCGGCCCTACAGAAGGTTCAAGCCCTGCCGAAGAGAAAAGTCGCGAGGGACGACCGGGACTGGTGAAGACTCATTGATGCGCTTGACGTCATCGCGACAAAACAAAGGGCCGTTTCCCGCGCACTACACCATTCACCATAAGTTCAACATGATGAACACCTAGATATAGGACGCGCGTTGTGATCGGTCTAAAGGAGAGCCGCTTACGCAGCTGAAGAGTCTGTCCGGCCTTCAATTCAATATTCTTAACCGAGAACACCTTCGCGATATGACTTCCATTGGCCTTCAAAAAATAAACTCTGAGCGCGATGCGAAGACGCTGATCCCGCTCTGAACGTAGCGAAGCGGACCACTCAAGATTTCCACCGACCAGCACCTCCCTAGCTAATCTAATCTCGGAAAGTCTAAATGCAGGTTGTGTTGGGTAGCCGAGAGTCTCCAGCGCACCAGCATGACCCATGTTACTCAAAGTTCGTAAGGCGTGGCCCGTCATCCACGCAAGCTCATGACTCTCTTGACACTCCCGCCGTCGCCAATCCCGTAATGTTCTGATCACCAGTTCAGGTTCGTCTTTCGACAAATCGTTTAGAGTGTTAGCTACTGACCGGGTCACATAGCGGGTCCTATCTGCGTGCAGCGTCGTCAGCACCTCAATCACTTGCGCAACATCAATCCTCACTCGCAGCGCCCAAGGTAGGTAGGGACGGATCCCTTCGGAGGCTAACCGACGCACGTGATAGTTGTCATGCATGGAGCAATCATGCACAAACGCCATCGTCTGTTCGGGGAAATCGCGCAAAAATGGTCGGACGGCAGCCTCGGATGAAAAACGCATAGTGGCTGTCTTAAGAAACGCAAGCGATTGTTGAAGGTATTCTTTGCGACAACCGTGCTTTGCTACATATTCACCAGGCACAACCCAGATGAACTGACCAAAGTCGTCATCAGACAGAGTGGGATCCAGAGGTGCCGGTAGTGCGCGCTCGAGAATGTCGACCGCACGTTCAAAGTCATTGGGCAGGTACTTCGTCAGCGCTTGAACCAAGCAATTGATGCGTTCTTTCAGCGCGAGTTCCGGAAATTCACGAAGCACGATCCGGCTGAATGTCGTCACCTTAAACGGCTTGTAAGCACGTCCCACCGCCGTAGACAACTCGTTGACCGACTCGGCATTGAAAAGCTGGTCAGCCAATGAAAACGTCGTATCTGCCTTGATCCCCAAAGGGTCCCTCCTCGCTCAGTTCGATCGAAGCCGTGCATCAGGCACCCACGTCACTTCCATGCTAACCGTGGCATAGTCCAAAACGCGCTGCAGTACCGTCTTGTCGTCGCAATCAAGTGAACAGGTCCGCAGTTCGTCTAGATAGATCCAAGCGATGTTAGAGTGCACGAGCGATCACCTTGACGTCATCAATCGGCCCAGACTAGCGATTCCCGAGGATCACCACCAGTAGGTGTTTCTGGCGATCCAGACTAGAGGTCGAAACGAACGCCAAATGCGGTTTCCCATGTCTCGCCTGCTTGCAAGACTACGAGACCGTCACCATTGTTGAAACAATCTGTCTGTCCCGACATGGGTTCAACGGCCACGACGCCCAGATCACGCATCCCGGTGTAGACCTGAATGAAACGGCATTGCGGGCCCTGCCACAATACAATAGCCGCACCGCCCTTCACATCGTCAAAGATACGTGTCTCCAGACGCGGAACCGAATGAACACTGGCAAGCGCTTTAAACCCATCGTCCCAGTATTGGTCTCCCAACGGTCGACCGTGAGAGAAGTCGGCACACGGAACGAACCGCCCCGTAGGATGTGTGTCTCGATCCTGCCCTTCGGGACCCGGTCCCATTGGTTCAGACATGACAAAGTCACTGCGGCTATCAAACTCGACGACGGCCCGGTCTACCGAACCCTGCAACTGGATATAAGGGTGCCAGCCTATCATGAAGGGCGCTGGTCGCCCCTGTGTTGATACGTTGGTAGCTGTCACCGCGATAGACAACCCATCCGCATCCAGACGATACGTCAAATCGACTTGGACATGGAAAGGATATCCTTCGTCCGTACCATCGAACTTGGCGGTCAGCATCATGGAAGCGTGTGTTTCAGAAGTCTCTTGAGAGGTCAGTTCAAGCTCCTTTGGCAGTAGCCCATGAATCGCGTGTCGACCATCTCTAGTCATTCGAGTGCCGATCTCGTCCCAATTGCAGGCTAGCTGGTGCCGGATTCCCGAGAACGTATAGCTTCCCTCACGAATTCGATTCGCAAAAGGTGCCATCACGCCTCCCGCAAACCCCCGTCGATATGGAAGCACCTCTCGCAGTTCATTGGTTCTGGGATCCATCAACAACAAACCGTTGACCGCTCCCGCACCTGTACTTCGATTCTGTCCTCCAGGAGTATTGAGTAGAACTTCCGCGAGTTCGCCAGTTTCTCTGTTGGAAAGCACCATGACATGTACGTCACGACGTTGCTGGTCCTTGTAGGTCTCCGTCTGAAGAACAAATATTTCCGTCACGTGTACTCCCGATCTGGCCTGAACATTTAGGCTAACGATGCAAGCAACAAACTGCCAGTATCAATGAAACTTCAGCGTCCATCTTCTCGTTTGTAAGGACAACTATGTACCAAGCGAACCGCCCGGGAACAAGATAAAGTAGGCCGCACAGGGCTAAAAAAGAACAATGAAAAATACCCATACCAAACACGATTTCAGTCGGGAGGCGAAATGACGCGCTTCGAAACGTTTGTCGATACCGCATACGCATTTGCGGTCACACTGCTCGTCGTAGGTGGTGGTTTGACGGCAGCAGGCCTTGAGACGAACAAACGTTTTCCCAAGTCCCTTGGTCGCACGCCACCGTTGATCGGTATAACCAAAGGCACAACCGGTGAGCCACCTGTCATCCAACGAATTGATGATCTTTAAAGAAAATGATGGCATCAGAGCAACACTACCTCAGGTACCTAATTGAACTTGAAGCGTTTTCAATGCTCTTCAGGCCCAGAGCAAAGGATACTGAATTCATTCAGTTTCAACGATCCGATTACACACCAGCGACGGCATTGTCAGTCTTTGAAAACATCAAAGACCTGAGTCTTAATAACGATTCAGACGGACTCAAAACAGCCGCACTCGTCTTCATCTACTTAATGAAAAACGATCAGCTACAACTCATGCACAACCCTCGCGAAAACGATCACCAGTGGTTCGTTCGAAACGAGGTCACGTCTCAAACATTTGATTTTTCTACGAACAAATCAGCGATGAACGATCGTTCTCACCTTGAGGCAGCCCAGGTTGCTGCCGAGGACGGGATGGCTTCCGCTCCAACCCAACGTTGTTTCGACCTGCTGGAGCGTGTTGAAAGCTCCTCGCGACGCTACCCTGTCGATGAACGAATCACGCTCGAAAATTGTGATTCCTCGGATTTCATCGCGCAGAAGCGCGGTATTGACTACCTGTATCAACAGGGCGTCTTCGGTAAATTCGACAAATTCAATAACGACTAGTCACTCTGGCTCAGGTGGCGATCTCAGTCCTCTTTTGTGACAACCTCCTGGAAACGCATCTCACACTTCTCAAGGACACGAAGTCGCTCTTCATCGTTCAGGCGTCCCCATGCGCCGACTTCGTCAATCGTGCGATAACAGCCGATACAGATGTTGTCGCCGTTCAGGGAGCAAAGATTTACGCATGGATTGGGAACGCGTTGTTTTTTGAAGAAGGAACCCTGTTTATCCACTGATTGCCCTCCTACAATGAAAATCACAGTGTATTACTAGCAGATTTTGGTTATCGTCTGCTGCTTCGCCACACCTCTTGGTGGCTATGCCACGAACATCCACACGGTAAACCGATTCTATGGACGCAAAGAAATTCATTCTAGAGATTTTTCGGGAAACTGATTTCATCAGTGAATCGTTAAGTGCAGGTTCTTCTGAGACCGATGACCAGGTTAAACAGTCGATCGCAGCCATCAACAAAGCCTGTAGTGCTTTTCTGAATGGACAGGAAACTGAGCCCCATATCGAGCGATTCATGCGACGGCAGATGGAAGCGGATGTCTATGAAGAGTTTGAAATCTGGGGCAAGTTTTCGCCACCGCCCCAGTTCATCAAACATGACGACGAGTCAACTTAGAGACGACTAACAAGACACTGACGACGCAGATCGCGTCATCAGTACCTTGTCTTTACCCCACGGGGGATAGCTACAGCAAGCTTAGCCGCGATGGAACTCGCGAATTACCTCACCCGGACGCTGACCACTATGTTCACAGTTGCGAACAACAACCTGACCAGCAACGATCGTCGCATCATAACCTGAGCTCTTTACGGTAAACCGGCCACCACCGTGCGGGAAGTCATTCAGATATTCCGCATGATGGGTGCTGAGGTTCTCGTAGTCGATCACGTTGATGTCTGCGTGCCAGCCTTCTTTGAGTTGACCACGTTCTTTCAGGCCGATGATCTCAGCCGACTTTCCTGTGATTCGATGAATCGCTTCTTCAAGGCTATAGACACCCTGCTTGCGAGTCAGCTCACTCAGGAGAACAGTCGGGGAATCGGTATCCGTAAAGAAGCCAACGTGTGCGCCTGCGTCACCCAGCATCGGAACAACGTGCGGCAGTCGCATGTAGTTCCACTGATTCTCAAGGTTGCCACCAAACATCCACATGTTGAAGTACTCACGACCTTCTGAGGCAATCAGGCGGTCGACGTATGTTTCGACCGGATCCCGACCTTCAGCTTCCGCCAGTTGGGCCAGGCTCTGCTTACGGTCGAAGTCGAGGTTCGGCGTTGCATCCATACCAAACGGATGGATCATGCGGGCCAATCCACGCATATCACCCGCAGAGATGCCCTCTTCGATCAGCGCCTTACGCACATGTTCTTTCTTCATATGTGCAACCCGATCGGCGACCGTTGGCAGCTTCATCAGTTCGCGCCATGCCGGTGACTTGGCTGTAAACGGCGACAATTGGGCAAGACCGAAGAATGCACCACTAGGACGGGTGTGACAGATACTGGCAATGCGTTTGCCCCCCTGATTACCGGCCTCGAAGAATTCCTGCCAGCGACCAACACCACCGTCACCTTCACCGCCAGTACCCCCAGAAAAGAGCACCTGGCAGCCTGCGTCCATGCCATCGCGGAACATCTGCAGTTCAGTTTGGTAGCGCGTCGCCATATCGTTGGCAGACTGGTAAACAGCGCCAACGCCGCCACCAGCTACGACCGCTTCCTGAATCGCCTTAGTCTCACGCAGATCAGCCCAGGTCCCCGGAGTACAACGACCATCGGGTACGGTGTGCTGAAGGAATCGTGACGTTGAGAAGCCAACAGCACCTGCTTCTACAGATTCGCGAACCATCTTCGTGATGTGTGCCAGCTCTTTGTCAGTGGGTTGTTCACCCTCGTCCATGGATCGATCGCCCATGGCTTCGTATCGAACGGCTGAGTGACCCACCAGACCCACAATATTGAGTGCAGGCTTCAATGCCTGTACAGAGTCCAGATACTCGCCGTAACTGGACCAGTCCCACGGAAGGCCATCCATGATTGCGTCGGCCGCGATGTCTTCCACCGCTTCCATCAGTTCCGCCAGGTATCGGCGATTTTTAGGACCACAAGGTGCAAAGGTGACACCACAGTTACCAATCAATGCGGTTGTCACACCGTGGTAGGAGGTGGAGGTCATCATCGGATCCCATCCAATCTGCGCGTCCAAGTGGGTGTGCAGGTCAACAAATCCAGGTGATACGACGCGATCAGTCGCGTCGATAGTTTCCGCTGCCGTATCGCCGCTCAGATCACCAATCTGGCTAATCCGGCCTGCTTTTACGCCAACGTCAGCTTTAATACTCGGACCACCAGTGCCGTCGACAACGGTGCCGCCTGAGATAATCAGGTCGTGTTCCATTCAGATATCTCCTCAATATTTACGTAGATGTTCTCTCCGACGCGCATCATACCAATACTGATTGAATTTCAGTAGCCTCTGTCTTTACTAATGTTGTTTGATCTGGCTTGACGACCGCCCATCGGGCTGATGGGCAACTTGTGGGGTCAGATTCAAGTACCAGAGTACTTAGCAACGACCGAGCCAAGATGGCCGCATCGCTGAAAGTTGGTGTAACAAGGAAACTCTGCCACTGTAGTCTGACCTCGTCTGGGAAAGTTCAGCGATGAACAATCAAAACTTGATCACACCGACATCGAACGGGACGGGTACGGGATCGTTCTGCGAGTTGATCGATAGCGATCGACTCTCAAGACGTGGAATTCACCATCACGCTGCCTGCGTCAAAACCTAGGACACCGTGAACTGATCCATCATGCCCATGTCCTCGTTTTAGCGGATGCGGGAGTGATACATGCACGGAAACTCATCGATCGCTGGACGATCAAACCGGACGAGGAATGAAGTGGCTTCCCAAATGCACCACGTTCGTGAAAGCCGGGCAGCAATTCAACGCAGTCTGCGCAGATCAGTCATGACGATTCGGAGGGTTCAGCTTCGAAAACCGTTTCATCAGGCACCTCTTAAGGTTCGGTTCTGATAAATGAAATACGCGATCACGGGCACCGTGATCGGAAAAAGACCAATCCAGAAGATCGCCCCCGTCCAAAACGCAAACTGATCGAAGCCTGCTGCAGGTTTAGGCCCCCGGGCGTGGGGTTGAAAATAAACGTTGGAGTACAGGTTTGGGTAATCCGCAAAATGCGTCTGCATCCTGCCAATCCATGCTCTCGTCTCTGTCAATCGAGGGTCCGATTGAAGCTCGTACAACGTAGGCACCGGAATGCTGCAATGGCACTGGATGATACCGAACAACAGCAGGTCTACCGCATCGGGCTCCTCCCCGGCTAGGAAAGGCCCCTCCATCTGTGCAAAGCGCTCCTCCCACTGTATATAGGCGTCCGCGTGTTTCTCAGGATCTCTGTATCCCCGTGTGTAGACGCCGAAACGAATAAGGATGAAGTAATAGCAAATCGTAAAGGCACGAAAGAAATTCTTGACGAAACGCGGCAGGAAAGATGGATGTGGATCGCTGGCCAGACTGAACTCACCCCAGAAACGTGGCCAGTAGTCTGTGCGGTGCATCACGCCGGTCCATGCATGGCGTAAGGCCCCCATGTCCTCGTCAGAACACTCTGAATACCCAATTCTGTGCAGGATATCCCTGGACTCAAGCTGATAGGGCTCACCATCGAAACTGGCGGCAGGCATCATCGTCCCCCAACGTTTGAAGACTTCAATCGGTGGTGTCGCAGTGCGGGTGTACTCCATCTGTTTCTGGTGCAGTCCCATCATGACCGCCTGGACCCAGGGGGAATGATTATTGCCGTAAAGCTGAATATTGGGCATGGAACGAACGCCTCACAATGATTCGGTGAGGTTAAGAGTTGAGTATCGGGTGTGCAAGTCAGAGCCCGATGACGTCCATGCCCATATTGTCCACAAATCGGCTGTCATGCTCGACAAAGTTGATTGTGAGCCTTGAATCGACGATGGCTGCCTCGATCTGGTCGCGCGACAACACAGCGATGTAATTCAGCGCTTCATCCCAGATCTGCATATCAGCGTCAGTTAGCATGAATCCTGTCAGATCAAACTTCTCCAGTTGTCCCTGACTGAACGTCTCACGCAGACGGTCGAACACCTCTCCGGCAACAACAAACGAACCCATGATCTAGCGAAAGCGCGACTCCTCGAGATCACCATCATTGGTGACGATGTTGTAACCTCCAAGCAGTTGGTATTGCTCCTGCAATGCGGCATAGCGTTCAAGATAATTAACCTGGCCACATTCGATGCAGATGTACATCTCCAATACACAGTCTATATACGGTGCGACCTATATACGGTGCGACGGCATGGCTGGACACTGCGCGAACATCCAACGACAGTTCGCTGGCACGCG
>MDTB01180299.1_pt1 | contig 13742 bp, 13 predicted proteins | sample 811161 | NCBI WGS metagenome assembly MDTB01 (sample SAMN05326650, study PRJNA326480) | marine metagenome | isolation source: seawater | place: Mediterranean Sea | collected 2009
GTCATCAAGATTTTTGAATACCCCATCATTTGTAATAGATTACGTAAAATATTTTTTAAGATTGCCTATTAAATCAGAATATACAATTGATGATATGGCGAGCGATGGAATTAACCTGCTTGATACTTTAAATATTCAAAAAACTCATATTTTTAGCACTTCAATGGGTGGGATGATTGCTCAAATTATCAGCGCTCAATATCCCGAAAGGGTTAAATCATTTACCTTGATTGCCTCAACAGCATCTACTCCAAGCCCAACTAATGCCCCCAAAAAAGCAGTTAGAGACATAATGATGGAAAGGTCTAAAAATCCAAATGCCTCTCATGAAGAAATACTAGAAAGAGAAATTAGAATGGTTTCACTCATTGGAATGGATGGACGGATTGTTGACACGCCAGAGTTTCGAGAAGAAACCATTCGAAATTTAGATCGGGCTCAAGATGGATCTGGATATGCCAGACAACTTTTGTCTATACTTGCTTCAAAAGATAGGCTTAAAAAAATTCAGAAAATAAAAGCTCCTACTTTAATTATCCATGGCAAAAACGATCCAATGATTCATGTAAAAAATGCCTATAAAATGCATAAATTGATTCCTCACAGCAAATTAAAAATTGTAGAAAATATGAGACATCTTATTGAGCCAGAGGTCCTCAATCAATTTGAAGGAATGCTTTTAGAGCACCTCAATCAAGTCACTTAATTAACTCTGAATATTTAGAAGTTCTTCTTTGCTGATAAGCAACATTTCTCCTATCTGCATAAAAAGTGAGGTTTCGTATTGATCTACATGATTATCAGACAAAATTACATCCCAAATGTTTGATAGGATTTCTATCTTCATTCTTTTTGTGCAGTTACTATTTATAATATTAATAAATGGATTGAAAGACTCTTTGTGACTGGTCCAATCCTTAAGTTCTTTGAATGCCTCTGAAAAATTACCCTCTGGGTATAAATCTAAATAAAAATTCTTAATCTCGTCTATTTCACTTTCATCTATTTTCCCATCCATGCGAGCAATTTCAATCATTAAGCATAAAACAGCAGATACATGAGGAGGCATGTCCGCTGCATCACCAGAGATATCAGAAAATAATCTTTTTTTAAAAATTGATAGCATAATATAAAAATATGAACTAAAAATTAACTATACCAAGGATGAAAAATATTTTCTTGTTGAGTAATGATCATTAGCAAAGTTTATTCCCAAACTCGCATCAGGCCCTCTTGAGCGGTAGATGCAATAAGCTTGCCACCTTTGGTATAAATAGATCCTCGTGAAAATCCCCTAGCACCTGAAGAGATAGGGCTATGCATATGATGCAATACCCAATTATTAAAATTTACTTTTCCATGAAACCACATAACATGGTCTAAGCTAGCACTTTGAAATTTTTTAGACATAAAATTAACCTTATGAGGATTCACAGCTGCTCCAAGTAGTCCCATATCAGAAACATATAGCAGCAATGCTTGATGAATTCTTTCGTCTGGGGGTAATTTTCCTGTTGGCTTCATCCAAGTGCTTCTATAAGGAGGAAGTTCCTCAGCCTTTAACAAATCCATTGGTTCAACTTGCCTAGTCTCAATCTCCCTCTCTCTGAGCCACATGGGTAAATAGTCCTTTGGAATTTTTTTTTGGACATCTTTTCTGAGTTCAAAATCGCTTTTAAGTTTCTCAGGCCCGACTATTTTAGGCATTTTAATTTGATGGTTTAAGCCCTTTTCTCTTTTTTGAAATGAGATTGAGCAACTAAAAATTGCCTCGCCATTTTGGATAGCTGAAACTCTCCGAGTAGTAAAACTTTTTCCATCTCTTATGCGATCGACTTCAAAAATAATATTCTGTTTAAAATCTCCAGGTCGAAGGAAATATGAGTGAAACGAATGAACCATTCGTCCCTTTTCAACAGTTTGATATCCTGCAATTAAGCACTGTGCCATTATTTGACCCCCAAATATTCTCTGAAAACCAACACTTTCGCCAGTCCAAGAATAGAGATCTCTATCAATTCTAGTTAAGTTAAAAAGCTCAAGAGTATTTTTTAGAGCGTTATTCATCAATTCAAGGTAATTTATTAAATAAAAATTTATCTTACATTGATTCAATTAAAACTAGAACTTTATCTCATCAAAAGTTAGCATAGTCACACCTGTAATTAAAAAAAATTGTAATGATAGATTCTGAAAGAATTAGCCTCCCCAATAGGCCTAATCAAAAAGTAAATGTAAAAAAAACCTTTGGAATTAATTCCGATCTTGTGGTTCATGGATTTAAAGAAAAAACGCAGTGGGTTCCAATTATCGATCCAACATATGTTTTTGATAATGATACTACCTTAGCTATTCTAGCTGGCTTTGAGCATAATCGCAGGGTAATGATCCAAGGATATCATGGGACAGGTAAATCTACGCACATTGAACAAGTTGCAGCTAGACTAAATTGGCCATGCGTTCGAATAAATCTTGATAGTCATATTAGTAGAATTGATCTTCTTGGTAAGGATGCAATTGTTTTAAAAGATGAAAAACAAATAACTGAATTTAAAGAAGGCATTCTTCCTTGGTCCATCCAAAATCCTGTTGCAATTGTTTTCGATGAATATGATGCTGGAAGACCTGATGTGATGTTTGTGATTCAGAGAATCTTGGAAGTAGAGGGCAAATTAACTTTGCTTGATCAAAATCAAGTAATTTCTCCTCATTCAAGTTTTAGACTTTTCGCTACAACTAATACTGTGGGTATGGGCGATGTCACTGGTCTTTATCATGGAACACAGCAAATTAATCAGGGCCAAATGGATAGGTGGCATATACTGTCAACACTGAACTATCTTGAACGATCTCATGAAATAGATGTTGTGAGTGGAAAAGTGCCAGAGCTGAAATCAGCCAAGGATAAAACATTAATAAAAAGTATGATTCAGCTTGCTGATTTAACAAGACAAGGTTTTATCAATGAAGATATCTCAACATTAATGTCTCCTAGAACTGTTATTACTTGGGCACAAAATTACATAATTTTTAAAGATATCCAGCATTCTTTTAGATTAACCTTCCTCAATAAATGTGATGAAGCTGAGAGACCAATTGTGGCAGAATATTTTCAAAGGTGCTTTGGAGAAGATCTGCTTGAAAGTCATAATCCTGAAAAATGATTAATGAGCTGGGTTAAGGATCGAGAAGAATTTAAACAAGCAGCGCTATCTACTGCAAGAGCTGTTTCAAGGAATTCTAATCTAGAAAGTACAACTCAAGCATCTTCTCGCCCTCCTTCTTCATCTGAAATAGCTCTAAATTATCCACCTAGATCTTCCAAGCAGGTTGATTCATGGAGAGGTGAAGCAGATTTTCAAACATTTTGGCAGACTTTTCACAAGGAAAATGAGCCACTTAAAATGCCAAAAATTGCCAGAGATTTTTTTCTTGAACTAGAATTATCAAGAGTTGAGATTATTGGAGGAGAAATTTTTCCGGGAGCAAAGATTAATTTAAATGCTTATCTAAATACACAAGCAAAAAAAGGCATTGATAATAAAATTCCAGCCTTAAACCCACTGGCTGCAAATTTATGGTTAAAACAAATGAATGGAGAGGTTTTATCAGATGATAGTCAGAATACTGTAACAAGTTTCTTGGCCTGTTTGCCAAATAGTATTGAAGAGCTTGGCAAAAAATTAATACTTGCTCGAAACTCCCAAGAAGAATTTCAATCGCTTGCTCTTGAGTTAATAAGAGATTTAGATTTAATGCATGAGCCTCAATCTCAAGGTGATGAAGAATCGCAAGGCAATGAAACATTGCCAGAGGAAGAGCAAAATTCAGACGAAGAGCAAGAAGAAACTCAGGAAATTTTAGAAGACCAGACCATTGAATCAAAAGCCGAGGGTCAAGCAGATGAAGAAACAGGAATGCTTGAAGAGGCTCAAGCTCCAATTGACACCACTTCAATTGATGAAGAAATAGATTTAACTAAAAATTTTAATGAAGAAATAGATCAAACGGCCTACGAAGATTATCAAATTTTTACTACTCAATTTGATGAAACAATCAATGCAATTGAATTAGCTACACAAGAAGAATCACAAAGACTTAGATTGCAATTAGATCAACTTATTGCCCCTCATCAAACAACCATTGGAAAACTGGCTAATAGATTACAAAGACTGCTTCAAGCCCAGCAAAACAGAAGCTGGAATTATAATCTCGAAGAGGGTTTATTGGATACAGCCCAACTCCATAGGGTTATTACGAGGCCGGGAGATCCCCTAAGCTTCAAACAAGAGAGTGAGAGCAAGTTCAAGGATACCGTCGTTTCATTGCTAATAGATAGCTCTGGCTCAATGCGAGGCCGCTCAATGACTCTAGCTGCAATTTGCGGTGATATTATTGGAAGTACTCTCGAAAGGTGTTATGTAAAAACAGAACTGTTGGGATTTACTACAAAACATTGGAAAGGTGGAGACTCAAGAAAAACTTGGATCAATCAAGGAAGTCCGCCCAACCCAGGGCGTTTAAATGATTTACGACATATCATCTTTAAATCAGCCGATGATAATTTTAGAAAAGCTCGAAAAAGCTTTGGTATCATGTTGAGGGAAGGATTATTGAAAGAAAATGTAGATGGAGAGGCTTTAGCGTGGGCTCATCAGAGATTAACTAGACGAAATGAAGAAAGGAAAATACTAATTGTAATCTCAGATGGCGCTCCAGTTGATGACAGCACATTATCAACCAATCATAGTAATTTTCTAGATAATCATCTTCGTCAGATTATTGATTCAATTGAAAATCAGAGCAACGTTGAACTTCTAGCTATTGGGATTGGGCATGATGTAACAAAGTATTATGAAAAATCTATTACAATTAATAGAGCGGAAGAATTAGCAGAAGCTTTGCTAGACAAGCTAACAGAACTTTTCAATGATTAGAAAAAAGTTTACAATCCGGTACCTGATTATAATTAGTCAGATCCAAGATTAGGGAAAATAATATGAAAATTACCAAGCAAAATGGTCCACCAAAAGATATTTTGGAATTCAACAAACTAGAAGTCGAAAATGAACTGAATATGACTCCTGCTCATGTTGAAGATGTGATTGAGATATTCAATACTCCACTTACAGGCGCATATAACTGGGACTATACCGTCGCAGATAACAGAATAAAAAAGCTTTATGAACTTGGAAAGGAATTAAACTGGAATGGCTCAATAGATCTAAATTGGGATTACACTCACCCTGAAGATAAAAAAATTATAGAAGTGGATGATGAATTACCTCATGAAACTCTTGCAGCATATGAAAGTTTATCTGATAAAGAAAAAATTGAATTTGATCGCCATGATGTTGGTGAGCTATTAAGTCAATTTTTGCATGGTGAGCAAGGCGCATTACTCGTTGCATCTCAACTTACCTCATGCGCACCCACCTATAATGCTAAGCTTTATGCTGCATCGCAGACTTTCGATGAGGCACGACATGTAGAAGTCTTTAATCGCTATCTCCAAGAAAAGATCGGTATGCACTACCCGATCAACAAAAATCTTAAACTTCTTTTAGATAAAATCTTAACTGATGAGCGCTGGGATCTGAAGTTCATTGGAATGCAAATTATTATCGAGGGACTTGCACTTGCAGCTTTCCAGATGCTTAAGGGTATTTCAAAAGATCCTCTTTTAAGTCAACTTCTTCATTATGTTATTAGAGATGAGGCTAGACATGTGACTTTTGGAATTAATTACTTAGAAGATTTTGTTCAAACCCTAACTCCTGAAGAAATTGAGGATAGAGCTGAGTTTGCATATGAAGCATGTGTTATTTCAAGAGAAAGACTTATTAATACTAAAGCTATGCAAAAATATTTAAAAATGACTGAAGAAGAAGCCAGGGAATTTGCACTATCTACATCTGCAAATGCAACGTTTAGAAATTTTCTTTTCTCAAGGATTATGCCAAATCTTTCTAGAATAGGTTTGCTGACTGATAAAGTTAGGCCTAAATTTGAAGCACTCGGACTTTTAGAATATGAAAATGCTCCAGATGACTTTGAATGTGACTGGGATGAAATGGAAAAACCTCTAGAAAAGTTTGGTGAAATTCCTCAAGCTATCTAAGCAATTTATCTTTGCGTCACTTTTTTTAAGTGCCTCTGTTTTTTCCGCTGTTCAGGTAATTCAACCATCTGAAAATTCTTATCAAGATATTCAAGAAGCTCTTATTCTTGCGGATCCAGGTGATGTTGTAAGACTTACCTCAGGAACATTTTACCTAAGAGACTCTCTGTCATTAGATGTGCATGGAGTACAAATTGAGGGTGAAGGAATGAATCAAACCATCCTTGATTTTAGCGATCAGCAAAGCGGCGCTCAAGGCCTAAGTGTTACTTCAGATAACGTTACTCTTCAAGATTTTTCAATACAAAATGCGAAAGGAGATGCAATTAAGGTCAAAGGTGTAAAAAATATTAAATTCTTAAGGGTAAAAACTGAGTGGACGAATGGTCCTAATTCTGAAAATGGTGCTTACGGCTTGTATCCAGTTGAATCAACTAATGTTCTGATTGATGGTTGTGTTGCAATTGGAGCATCAGACGCAGGTATCTATGTAGGCCAATCAAAAAATATTATCGTTCGTAATAGCAGAGCAGAATACAACGTAGCTGGAATTGAGATAGAAAATTCATACTATGCAGATGTTTTTAATAATCTTGCTACCAATAATACTGGAGGCATATTAATTTTTGACTTGCCCGGCCTGCCCCAACAAGGCGGCCATCATGTAAGAGTTTTTAATAATCGTTCTATAGGAAATAATACTGATAATTTTGCACCTGAAGGAAACATTGTAGGTGAGGTTCCTCGAGGTACAGGGATTATTATTCAAGCTAATTCAGATGTAGAGATTTTTGATAATGAGATTGGTGATAATGACACTGTAAATATAGCAGTTGTAACTTATGGCAATGAAACTGATGACGTGACTTATTATCCTTATCCAAAATCTATTCAAATTCATGGTAATGAGTTCGGCCCAACTGGCTACAATCCTGATACAAGTAAAGGGGAGTTAGCTCAAATCCTTTTTGATTTATCAGACGGAAATATGCCAGATATTTTTTGGGATGGACTGGTTCCACTTTCTCAAATAATTTTTGGACAACCTCAAGATGAGAAAATGATCATAACTAATAATGGAGACGGCACATTGCTGGCGATTAAACCTATTGGCTTTATGTTGCCTTACTTGGAACCTGCAATTTTAGATATTAATGCTTTTGAAGGCCAGATTTCACCGCTACCAAAAGTTGAGTTTAATGAAAATTTTTAAGAATTTTTCTCTACTAGCTATATTTTTGTTTTGTTTTGATCTGCACTCGCAAAGCCCTCAATATAGTTTAACTAATTTTTCTAAAGCGCCCCAGATGCTATCTGAATTTGGTTTTTTTAAGGATATGAAAAATCAAATTCCTATTGACAGTGTTCATCCTTACTCACTTGTAAGTCAATTGTTTTCTGATGAGACAGACAAATTGCGCTTTGTGTATGTGCCTGAAGGCAAAAAGATAGGTTATGAAAAAAATAAAGTGTTTATTTTTCCGGTAGGATCTACACTTATTAAAACTTTTGCCTACCTTAATAAAAATGGTCCAATGGAAAAGCAATTACTTGAGACACGTTTACTTATAAATACAAATGAGGGCTGGCAAGCTATCAGCTATGTTTGGAATGATAATCAAACCGATGCAAGGAGGGCAATAGCAGGAGCAACCATTCCAACAACTTTTTTTAACTCAGAAGGTAAAAAGATAGATGTTCGCTATCGAGCACCTAATCAAAATCAATGCAAAGAATGTCATCAATTAAATAAAATAATGACCCCGATTGGACCAAAGGCAAGAAATATGAATAAAAATGTTGAGTATCAATCAGGTGGAATGAATCAATTGCTTTATTGGGCAGCATTGGGATGGATTGATAAAAATCTTCGGTCCAGTTCAATTCCTAATTACTTAGATGTTGATGCCTCCTTGGAAGATCGAGCTAGAGCATATCTTGATATTAATTGTGGTCACTGTCATATTCCTGGAGGTTCAGCAGATACGACAGGACTTTATTTAAATTTTGCTGAGGAAGATCGTGAGCAACTTGGAATTTTTAAAAAACCAGTAGCAGCTGGTCGAGCCAGTGGTAATTTAAAATATTCGATTGTTCCTGGGCACTCTGATGAATCAATCATGCTGTTTAGAATGCAATCATTAGATCCTGGAATTATGATGCCAGAATCTGGAAGAGCTCTAGCAGATGATGTTGGTATTGAACTTATTAAAAATTGGATAGATAAACTCTAAGCTTTAAATTTGTCTATAAGGCCATAAATAATTCATAATAGTTTTTTAGGAGATAACAAATGTCTAGACATTCAGCATTAAATAGATTCGGAAGATCGGCAAATCCTGCCTTCAGAGGTTTTGAAAATCATTCGGGCAGCTTGCCTATAAGTGAAAGAATGACACTTGATGGTGCCGTTAATAAAACTGGAATTTTGCTAGCACTTTGTTTTTCAGGAGCTGCAATTGGTTGGAATATTCCTTCACTAATGTTTCCGGCAGCAATAATAGGATTCATTCTTGCGATGGTCACAATATTCAGGAGCAAAGAAAAAGCTGGCTCAACAGCACCCATATATGCTATTTGTCAGGGAATTTTTCTTGGCGGCTTTACTTTGATGTATGAAAATATGTTTGATGGGATTGCCATCCAAGCTATTGGACTTACTTTTGGAATTCTTGCTTCCTTGCTTATCTGCTATAAGAGTGGGTTAATCAAGCCGACTGAAAATTTTAGACTGATGATGGTTGCGGGAATAGGAGGTATCTTCATGCTCTACATGGTAAGTTTTGTAATGAGCTTTTTTGGAAGTGGTATTACCCTTCTCTCACCCACCAATGGCTCTTTAATGAGTATTGGTTTGTCTTTAGTGATTGTTTGCTTTGCTTCGCTATCTTTAGTTTTAGATTTTGATTTTATTGAAGAGGGAGCAGATCAAGGACTTCCAAAATATATGGAATGGTACGGAGCTTTCTCTTTAATGGTCACTTTAATCTGGTTGTATCTCGAAATATTAAGACTTTTAGCAAAGATGCGAAGTAGGTAATCTCTGAATGAATACTATCTTCTTTAGCCTTCTGGCAATCTTTTCGTTATTTGTATTCATGAATCTTGGAAAAATTAAAGCTTCAAAAAAACAAATGGATCGTGATGATAGGATTAATTGGAGTAGCAGTCGAAGAGCAAACTTTCGTCAAAAAAAGAATGACTCAAAAATTATTGAGGGTCAGGCAGAGGAAGTTGATGATCAGCAAGAAAAATAAAGCTCTTCTTACTATTGTCATAATAGCATTCAGCAATTCATCTCTTGCGCAAGTAGATCAATCAAAAGGTATTTTTGAAGATAAATTTAGGCAGTTAGATGAAGCATTTCCCTCTCCGGATCTAAATAGACCTGCCACAGGAGAACCTGGACCAAATTATTGGCAACAAAAAGCTAACTATAAAATTCAAATTGAGCTCGATGAAAACTCAAGAAGTGTGAGGGGTTCAGAAATCATAACGTACACCAATAATTCGCCACTGAAATTGAATTATATTTGGTTACAATTAGATCAAAATATATTTGATGAAAATTCAATCAACAACCTTACACGTCCATGGTGGGGCGGAAATAAAAGCATCGATTTTTCAACATTACGCAGACAGAATTTCATGGATAGCTTTGATGGTGGCTTTCAAGAGCTTTCAATTCAGGTAAATGGAGAGCCAGCTGAAATAAACCTTGTTGGAACTCATGTTCGAATAAATCTTAAAGAACCAATCCATACAGGAGAGTCAACTAAGCTGATGATTGATTGGGCTTATGCTTTGGTAGAAGAAAATGCTGTTAGGGCAAGAAACGGATATGAAACTTTTGAGGATGGGAATGATATCTTCTTGCTAGCTCAATGGTATCCACGCGTAACTGTATTTAGTGATTATGAGGGATGGCATAACAAGGAGTTTGTTGGCAGAGGCGAATTCACTCTTGAATTTGGAGATTTTGAGGTTGATATTACCGTTCCAGCCGATCACATAGTCGCGGCAACAGGTACCCTGCAAAATCAAGATGATGTTCTAAGTAGCGCTCAAAAAAGAAGATTGAAGAAGGCTAAAAATTCCTCTAAACCCATATTCATTGTCACTCCCGAAGAGGCATATGAAAATGAACTTGAAAAAGGTACAGGATATAAAACTTGGTCATTCAAGGCTAAGAATGTTCGAGACTTTGCATGGGCAAGCTCAAGAAAGTTTATATGGGATGCAGCAGGCTTTAAACAAAATTCTAAACAAAATCCCTTAGTAATGGCTATGTCTTTTTATCCAAATGAAGGCGAGCCTCTGTGGTCTAAGTATTCAACTGAAGCGGTAATGCATACGATGGATGTATATTCAAAATTCTCTTTTGATTATCCATATCCAACAGCTCAGAGTGTAAATGGTCCAGTTGGTGGAATGGAATACCCCATGATTACTTTCAATGGTCCACGAACTGAATTAGAAGAAGATGGGTCAAGAACATATTCCAGAAGTGAAAAAGAATATCTTATTGGGGTGGTGATTCATGAGATCGGGCATATTTATTTTCCCATGATTGTTAATTCAGATGAAAGGCAATGGACCTGGATGGATGAGGGATTAAATACTTTTTTGCAGTACCTAGCTGAGCAAGAATGGGACATAAACTTTCGATCCGACAGAGGTGAGCCAAGGTGGATGACGGACTACATGTCAAGCAGTTATCAAGTTCCAATTATGACTAACTCAGAATCAATATTACAATTTGGAAATAATGCTTATGGTAAACCTGCAACAGCTTTAGTTATATTACGAGAGACTATCTTAGGGAGAGAGTTGTTTGATCAAGCTTTTAAAGAATATTCGAAACGGTGGAAATTTAAAAGACCAACTCCTTATGATTTTTTTAGAACTATGGAAGAAGCATCTGGAGTCGATCTAGATTGGTTTTGGAGAGGATGGTTTTATAGCACAGATCATGTTGATATTGCCTTGGAGAATATCCATATTGCATCATTAGATACTCTCAATCCACAAATTGATTTGGCAAAAGATCGAATAGATTTTCAGAAAGAACCAGAAATTCTTCATGATAATAGAAATCAAGCGATTGGACTTAAAACAAGAGTTGAGGCAAGACCAGAGCTACTAGATATTTATGATGAGTATGATGAATTTACTCCTTCTGATCGTGAGATGAGGGACTACAAAGAGGTTCTGGACGATTTATATGATAAAAATGATAGCGATCCTGAATGGAAAAAGAAAGCATTAGTTGATGCCATTGCAAAGGAAGAAGACTATTACATTTTTGAATTTTCAAATAAAGGTGGATTGGTAATGCCCATACCTCTAGAGATCGAATACGAAGATGGCAGTAAAGAACTTATTAGAATACCAGTAGAAATTTGGAGGCAAAATTCTAATAAAACACGCTGGTTAAAGCGTTCAAAATTAAAGATTACTCAGGCATTAGTAGATCCCTATTGGGAAATTGGAGATACTGAAATTGAAAATAATTATTATCCTACTCGGTTAATTCCTGCCAGATTAAAACCTCGTGCATCGAGAAGTAACCCCAAGAACCTAATGCAAGACTTGCTAAATCGAAATAAAAAAATTACTTCGCATAATTAAAGATTATGTATGTTGCACTAGATTTTGGCATATCTAATACAGACATAGCTATTTCAGATAATAATCAAACATCCTTCCATACCCTATCCTCTCAACCGTCTGCGATAAGTTTGAATAATATAAAAAAAATCTTAAAAAAAATAAATGTGGAGTGCTCTGATATAAAAGTCATTGGGGTAACTGGAGGGAAATCCTCTGATCTGGAAGAATCCTTAGATGGAATAAAAATAACAAAAATAAATGAAATTGAGGCAATTGGCTTTGGAGCAAAAAAATTGTATGGCATAAAAGATGAGTCTACTCTTGTAGTAAGTGCCGGAACTGGAACTGCTTGTGTTCAAGTACAAGGTGGTAGTTTTAATCATCTAGGTGGCATTGCAGTTGGAGGTGGCATGCTAGAGGGTCTTGGTTCAATGCTTTTAAAAAACTCTAAGGGATTTGAGATTAATGAACTTGGTGTGAATGGATCACGAAATGAGCTCGATTTACTAATTGGAGAAGTGGTAAATAAAATAGGGAACTTATCGCCTCAGCTCACTGCTGTGAATTTTGGACAAGCAAAAGATAGTTCTTCCATGTCATTGGAGGATACTGCAGCAGCATTATGCAATATGATTGGAGAAGTTATTGGAACAGTTGCATACCTCAACGCAATATTAATAGGATCAAAAAAAGCTTGCTTTGTAGGAAGGACATCGTGTCTTTCAGAGGTTATTAATGGGATTAATCAAAGACTTGGGCTGGCTGGTATAGAAGGAAAATATATTGAAAATCGGGAGTTTGGAAACGTAATTGGTGTCCTAGAGAGAATAACAAGAAACGAGTGAATGTAATATTATTCTTTTAGCAATTTAAGAATTTTAACTACACATGCATTTATATCAGAAGAATTATCAACAATATGATGGGAGTACTTCTTGTATAAAAACTCTCTTTCCACAAAAGCCTCTTGAATAGATTGATTGGGTGATTTTGCAAACCCTCTTTCAGAAAAATTATTAACTCTTTCAATGATAGTCTGAAATGGAACCTCTAGAAATAATACCGTTGAGTTTTGCATTAAATATTCCATAGCTCTGTCGCTATAAACAGCACTTCCCCCTGTAGATAAAATAACTTTATTGAAATTGATGCTGAGAAGAATTTTTTCTTCAATCTCACGTAATCTCAGGTAACCATCTTTATCTAGAATATCCTGCAAAGAAAGCTTGTATTGGGTTTCAATAAGAGTATCAGAATCTATAATCTCAAAATTAGTAATTTGAGCTAGCTTTGTTGCCACTGATGACTTTCCAGCACCAGCCATTCCAATCAATGAGATTGAATGTTGAGATTTACTATTTTCCTTGACTATCAAGGTATTTAGAAATTATTGATTCAGTTGCGAGGATGTTTTTTCTTGATGTCCTAGTGGCATATAAAATTTCGAATATCAGAAAAATTAAGGACAGTATTAAGCAGATCATGCAAAGAATAAATGCAAATGAAATGAAGCTGTCTAACAAAATTTGATAGATTCCACCAACAAACAATGAACCAATAACAATGCAAACTATTAATCCACTAACAGCACAAAAGAAGATTGATGTATTGATAAATCTAGTTCGAAAAATTAATCTTTTGCGATTCAATAGAATTATTTCTTGATCATGAGCATTAACTCTAGAAAGATAACTTTGAAGATATCTGAGCCTATCTATAATCCTCCCAAGTCTTCCAGTCATAACATTCAGTAATGCTCCTATGCCAGCTAACAAAAAAACTGGTGTTACGGCTGTTTGCATTATTTCTGAAATAGATAAATATTCTGGCATTGGGCTTATGGATTAAAAGTATTAATAGTTAAGTAGTAATCTTTGATATTGTATTAAAAATTATAGCAAATTTAATAATTATCAAAATTGGTGGAGCTACGCGGGATCGAACCGCGGACCCCCTGCTTGCAAAGCAGGTGCTCTCCCAGCTGAGCTATAGCCCCACACGAGTGCAC
>MDTB01072994.1_pt1 | contig 13741 bp, 13 predicted proteins | sample 811161 | NCBI WGS metagenome assembly MDTB01 (sample SAMN05326650, study PRJNA326480) | marine metagenome | isolation source: seawater | place: Mediterranean Sea | collected 2009
CCAATATCCTGTACGAAGTCTGGAGCATATGATATGATCGGTAACAACTCAGCACCTCTACCATTTCTTGTAGATATTGACACGTCTGGAATTACCTTATGTTTATCAGAACAATTGATATTCTTAACTCCAACAATAGATCCAGCAGGAGTAGTAACTAAATCGAAGGTACATTGACCAACTTGGCCACCATCCCCATCAGTATATCCAATTCCAGGCCTATGTGGAACAATATCAGTAACTATACCAACAGGTTCGCTTCCTATACCAGCAACACCTCTTGTAGTCCAGTTATATGTATCTGTATTTGCGATTCCTGCAAAAATATTACCAGCTAAATCCTCAAATGCGCCAGGAGTTATAGTAAGATGATACTCTGTATTATGTTTCAAGTCAACTTCTGGATCTATCTTGATTATAGCTGCGGATAAGAATGATATTCTACTATCAGTAATAGGTATAGTCTCATGAACAGCATTACTAGCAGATTCTACAATCGTTAGATCACCAGCTCCCCTAACAATGGCTTCATTAAATGTGACTGATAGAGACACAGAAGTCTGAACACCTACTGCATTATCAGAAGGAGTTGTAAAGGTAATAAATGGTGATTCATCATCAATAGGTTCTTCTGTAACAGGGAATTTAGGAGGTATAATACCATTAGTCTGACAATATCCACCTCCACCACGAACCATAAAGACTTGAACTATTCTTCCCTTATCATCAATCCTTGTCCTAGCAATAGCTCCACCACCGTGTCTAGTCTTATCAATAATACTAATTGTTGGAGTTACTTTATAACCAAGACCAGGCTGAGCTACAACTATGGTTAAAATACTACCATCTATAGCAGATACAACTGGTATCAACTCTGCCTTCTTAGTACAATCACCAAATACTTCTACTTTTGGTGGAACACACTTAGGATAAGTAAATCCTGGCGGAATGGAATCTCCCAAATCATCTTGATTCTTAGGATTATTAGTCCTCTCATTACAATCAAACCATTGATTAAGATCACCACCAAGCATACTTAAGAAGGATAGACTTCCATCTCCAGCATCAAAATCTAAATTATTAACAAAATCAAGATTGTCAAGAACACTGGACATCTTACCAGCCTTCTTGGTAGATAATCCCCATCCCTGTGTCCAATCATCATATTCCTTGCATCGTAGAGAATCGCAAGCCAAGAAACTCAAGATCATATTCATATAAGAAGTTATCTTACTGAATAGACTGGTAACATTATTAAGTATTCCCGATAACCAATCTAATCCGTCTAGAATTGGTTTTAGTAGACTGGAAATAGCACCTAATAACTTACTTAATATTGCAGAGACAGCTTGTTCAATAGCACAAACACTTGCGTTAATGGTGTTTCCAATAAGATCCTTTAGCAACCCCTTAATGAAATCCATAAGATCGAAACCAGCCTTCTCGAAGAGACAGAAAATCAAATCCATGATTCTCTTGAAGGCTTGAACGATTGGGTTCTTTTGTGGTTCTGGTACTATTAATCCAATTAAGTTACGAAATATCTTACCAAGATATTTCATTACTTTATCTCTTAGTCTTCTAATTATATTCTTAATTGCCCCAAGAATTAATCGTGATGCTTTACCAACAAGTCTTTCTATATCTGCAATGAAATTCTGAGCGGCATCTACATATACTCCTGCAAAACTAGTTAAAGAATTGATAGTCTTAACAAAACTACCTATGGTATGAGTTATCTCAGAAATTGCATCATCTTCACAAGCATTAGAAGCAGTATGAGGACCAAGACTTACATTGGCCATTCTTACATCGCCATCAGTTACTCTTCTTAATCCTTCCTTCCCTCCATCAGGATCTGTTGATTCTCCAGCTTGGTTAGTTGCATTTTCTGTTGGGGTTGCAACTGTTTTAGCTTTCTGTAATGCTAATGTTGTTGGTCCATAAGAACCAGCATTTCTACCACTTACTGTACCAAAAGCACCAGACTCCGCTTGCTTACCCTCACTTGAGAGTTGCATAACATTAGTAGGAGACTTGGTTTTATTAACACTTCTAGCTAAAGCACCCATTATAACTGGTTGCTGTGCGTCATCACCATCCATGAAGAATCCAAAGACAGTCTCGCCACCTACCATTCTAGAACTCTCACCAAAACATGATTGTCCAGAACCAGAGGTGGCATCCACCATCACATGGGCCCAAGGAAGATCTTCATCCTTCAATTCTGCCTCATCAAAAGGATGAGACCCAATAATCCTAACCTTACACCTATAAGCCCAACCTTCTTCCAAATCAGTCGCTTTGTTCTTCCAGTGCTTAGCATCGGCAACTTTGCCGATCCACCAAACGAAACCGTCTCGACCAACATAATTGGTCGTCAACATGGACTGATCTATCATATTAATCGTCGTATACTAAACATTCTGGTTCATCTGGATGCTGATCACAGAATAGTTCTAAGCAGTTGGGATCGTGGTGATCTCCTGCTACGATCTCTTCGTGATGATGCTCCTCATATTCAATTAAATCATGAAGTTCTTCCTCAACATGTCTCCTAGTTTGAGGATTAGTTTGAGGGTTGTCAAGGATCTCTTTGTCCCTGTCGATATGTTGTTCTATAGTTTCCATAATAGTAACCTAATAATAATCAACCCATTTACTCGATACCATAAGAGTCACGAATTAGATTTAAAGATGTAGTATTAGTACCACCTGATATTTCAAAATGGTGCCTCACTGATCTAATCAAATAAAGACTACTTTGTTGAGCATCTGCTTTTTTTACATTGCCAACAGTACCGTCTGCTTTGGGCAGTTCAACGTATATTATATCACCTGCCTTGAGATTTGGGTTAATTGGTATCACTATATTTAGGGACTGTGTGAAAAGCAAGTTATATCTAGAAAAGGATTTACACATGTCGGATTTATCCCGTCCCTGTGTAGACATCTCACTGTTTTTACTTTCAGCAAAAGCTGGATCCCACATTCCAGTGTCACCAATTCTACACATTATTCTAGAAGAATAATCAATAAGTTCCCTCTCATCACCTTCGCCTGGAAGAGGTATAAAATCAGCTGATGTATTAAGATTTTCTTTCTCTTCTTTCAATTCATACTGAATAGCATCTAATTGCCAATCAACTGGATCAAAGAAATACTGTAGATTATTGTATAATCCTGTTCTAAGATTCTTTTGTACATCAGTATTCTTATCAATAAAATAATGAATGATCTGTCTATCGGTTGCCTCTCTATCAGTTACACTAGTCGCAGTATATTTTGGTATCTCTTTATTGTCTGCTGATTTACTATTAGCCTTCGCAGAAAGTAATGACTCAATGGATTTAAAATTAAACCCATCTCTAGTCTCCCAAAAGAAAAATCCAGCTGTACCTCTTGCTTTTGAACCCTTACCCTTACCCTCAGTTCCAGACTTAGATTGAGATGATGTTGATGCTTTAGGAGCTAACCAAACCAATACCTGAAACGGTTTCTTCATGTTACCCATGAAACCATAGGTAGTAGAAGATTCTTCTATCTCATTTATTCTAGAACTATCTACCTTTAAAACGTCAGTAAGGATAGTTCTAACATGAGTACTAATACTTTGAATTTCAAATCTATTACCACACCTACTAATTTCATTATTAAAACATTCCTTAGTCTTACAAACTAAAGTAAATGACTCACTAGTTTCATCCTGTATCAAATCCCTAACAGCAGCAACATAAAGAGGAGGTGTCTTTGACTCTCCATCAAATGACAAATCCCCATAATTAGTACCAAGGACAAGATCAAGTCTCTCAAATCCCCTTATGGGTATAGTACTGTAAGCACCAGCAGTAGTATTAAGTTTAATATAAGCAGTTACATTAGGTGATAAGATATCCTCAAAATAATCAACAGTAACAATACCTTCCTCAATTCGGAAAGCCCTTCTATTACCAGACTTATCCAAAGATTGCTTAGGAGGATTAGATCCCTTACATGGAGTAAGAGCTGCCTTCTTTATTGTGATATTTTGTAGAGAAGACATTTATGCGTTACCTAATTTACTTAACATGAAATCTTCCATTTGAGCGCCGCTAGTAGCGATAATTTGCATTGGAGGGATTCCTCCTTGATTACCACCACCACTAACCACAACAGCATTCTTAGATTGAGCTGGTGTGGTCTGTGTAATAAGGTATGTATTGTTATTTACAATACCACGTTTAGTCTTATTATAAGAAGGATACTGTTCTGGAACAGTCTGAGCAACTTGCATTGGAACAACTCCACTCTTTTGATCTGGTAATGTAGTTGAAACATCAGCAGGAGGTAGGGAGGAATGAGGTGGATGAGGAGGACCAGACTTGGAATCTGGGGTCAAATGGCCAACCCAAGTATGACCAGTTCCAGGCAAAATACCACTGACACCCGATGCAGTATCTGCTGTCCTTCTGACATCAATTAAAGCAACTGGAACCTTAGTACCTTCTGGTACAAATATATCTACTGATCTACCATCACCACTGTGATCATGTAGTTGAATACCTAATTTTATTAACTCAGTCATCTGTTCTCTACTCATTCCTTTTTCAAATTTCTGACCATTTTCTAATTCTGTTGGTACACCTTGTGCTACTAACTTCTCTACTATAGGGAGAACATCTTTTACAACATCATTAGCAGTACCACTAAGAGTTTGGAAATGTCCATGAACCCATCCAGCAGCTTGATTAACATTACCTGTCTCACCAAAGGTGGCACCACCAGTACCCTGAGCTAAAAGACCACCCGTACCACCAGTAGAAGATATCAATGTCTCATTAGAAGGAAAAACAGAACTTGTTGGTTGAAACGATCCAGCTGGATATCCAACTCTATCACCTATATTAACTTTATTTCCATCACGATCATAATTATCTTCGTCGTGTTTTTTATTAGGATCATTTGATCTTTCTATATAATTTAATTTAATCTTAGAGAAGTTCTCTTCATCAAGAGCCCCATCAGCACGAGGGAACCCATCTTTATCAACTGTTTTTTCAGGTTCATTCTTTTTATCAAAATCAAACCAATTAAATGTAAGAGCATCTAAAGTACCACCAGTAATTCTCTTAGTACCTTCCCACATATCTCTAGCTCTGTCACCAGACCATTCCCAGAAAGATGGGCCCATTGCTCTCATTAATATCCCACTATCGACAAGTTGTTCTAGTTCTTTTGATAACTTATAGAACTTATCAACATCCAATTTCTCCTTCTTTGTTATAGTATCATGCCCATCCTTCTTCATTAAACCACCAGTAAGAGACTTAGGCTGATTTGACTTAACACTTGCAAGATTCTTTACAGTCTTATCAATATTAGTCTTTCTCTGTTCTGCAACATCATCAAAAGTTTTCTGTCCCTCCTCAGCTTTCTTCTTCTCAGCACTGAGTTCCCTCTTCATCTTATTCTTATCACCACCATATTGTTCTTGCAATACAGTCTCAGTTGTTCCTTTCGCTTCTGTTGGAGGAGCAAAAGCTAATGCTCCCATAGTAAGTAATGCACTACCAGCAGCTATAGGTAACATTTTATCCATGAAACCACCACCAAATCCAGAAGAACCAGATCCTTTAGCACCTTGAAGTCTATCAAGACTCTTAATAAATGCTTTGGCTTTAAAGAAAGTAACAGGTTCTGGTAACTTTACCTTAGAGAAATCAGCTACCTTACCAGTAATAAACTTATTAAAGTCCTTTATACGATTGTCAGCCCTTTTGACAGTCTTCTTAACCTTCTTTGTAACCTTATCGACAGAAATACCAGGCTTCATAATGCATCCACAATGTTATACGTATTTTTGCTATACATGATAGCAATATTATTATTATCAAATGGTAGTAAGAATGGAACTCTAGAAGAATTAGAAGTATCTTGAGCTGATGCTATTGGTTGAGTTCCTTGTTTAGCAACTTGATTAGGATCAGTTCCGAGAGGAACAGGAATTATATTCTCATTCGTCTCTACATCTGTAGATGAATCTGCTTGTTGAGACACTTCAAGAGAATTATCCTTTCTTATATTAGAGTCATCTTTAGAAGGTTCTACTTTTGTTTGATTCTCTTTATCAGCATTCCAAGTATCACCAGTCAATCCATCGAAAATCTTAGCCATCACTTTCATAACACCTTTTGGTTTCTCACCTTCAGGTGTTTCTATATTAGTATTCTTCCCATCCCAATCATTCATATTAAATGTCATGAGATCTCCTATACCTTTTATCCATCTCATCGCCCCTGTAGCACCAGATTCGCCACGCTTACCTTTCATTCCTTCCTTACCATCAGTACCATCCTCTTTGGCAGGTTTAGTACTTAATACATTAGATGTTGTAAGGGGAGTTGATTTTTGAACAGTACTTTCACCTGCACCACCTCCATCACCATGATCAGCAACCTTTACACCACCTGAACTTCCAGTGGTCTCAGGAATTACTTTGTCTTTTGTAGTAACAGTACTATCCGTTTCTTGATGAGGTATTACCTGTAATTTCTGTACTGCGGCCGCAGATGTCTCATCCCTTGGTAGGATAACATTTAATTCTGATGGTGCTTCCTCGCCTGGTATTAAGGCTGTCTGTGTTGTACCTGCTAAACTCTTCGGTTTTTCTTGTTCTTCTCCAGTTTCAGGTTTTACTTCTTCTCCTTCTGGATCCTTCCCTTTAGCAGCTTTCTTTACCTGATCTTCAAAATTCCAAATAGTTTCCTGAAGAGTCTTAACTGCTTTATTAAATTTCTTTATTTCCTTCTTGTTTAATAATTCTGTACCTTCTACTGGTTCTATTGGTGTAACCTTACTTCCTGGCTTAACCTTTTGTGATTCTCTACCTTTCTTCAGTAATTTACTAACACCCCAAGTTGTCAAAGCAATTAACCCAAGAGTTGCAGCACCCTTGAGAATATTCTGAATTAAACCACCTTTCTTCTTCTTAGGTTCCTTAGCACTCTCAGTCTTAGGAGATAAATTTATCTTAGTAAGTTTCTTGAGAAGACTGACAAATATCTTCTTAGCCTTGTCAATAAACTTAAATATCTCTTGAAGTGGTTTCTTAAGAGATTGCAAACTCTTTGCGAATGCTTCCAACTGACCCAGACCACCTTTAAAGATCTTAGCCAACATGGCTCTGGGATCAAATGGTTGTACTGCTTTGGAAACCTTCTTAACTATTTTTGGTTGGAGTCTAGTAATCTGACTCTTAACTATCTTACGTACTTTAGTAATTGTTACTGGAGTACCATCATCCTCTGGAAGTTGTAACTTCTTAACAGATCCCTTAAGTACCGAATCCGCTCCTTTTACTTTTCCTTCAGCCTTAGGAGAACCCTTTGGTGAAGAAACCTTTTTTTTAAGTATGGGTGAAGCTACTACCATCTATTGAGCCTGATTTGCTGCTTTTTGTTTGGCCTTTAAATTCTCTTCTTCAATATGTTGCCTGAGCAACCCAACATAGATGTCACGTTCCCACGAAACCATATTTTCAATTTCCGTCAGTGAATATTTATGGAACTGCATCAAAGCAAAATTGATTCGGAAGTATGTCTCAAGATCTACATGAGCCATACTTAGGCGAAAAAATCCGAGAGTCCCTCCAATGTGACAGGATTATCCTTACCAGTCTTAGGATTGGTAACAACAATATCATGGGTAAGTTTAGGCATAGTCTCAAAGAAGTTTTCAATCTTCTTGAATTGCTCTGAAGTAAGAGATTCAAGCCATTCTACAAGTTCCTTCTTAGTACATTCTTTAGCAGCCCAAACATTATCATCACTATAAACCATATCAATAGAAGATGCAATAATCTGGAAAGACTTTTCAACCCCTCCATCATCTTCATCATCAGAGAAATTATCCTCTAGGAATTGATTCAAAGAAGGATACTTCATCTTAAGAGTATATCCCTCACCCAATTGAATCTCTTGACTATGATTAGGATCGGTCTTAACCTCAACCTCATCAATGTTAATAAAAGCTGGGACTTGGGTTTCACCATCATCACCACAGGTAACAATAATTTCAATCTGTTCTCCAACAGACTTACCACGAACATTCAAAAAGATATATTCAATATCAAAACTAGGAAGAGTATCAACTTTGATTCCTCTAGTAATGATACAGTCTTTTAATACCTGTTTGACTGCGTTGGAAATTTGTTTTGGGTTCTGTGATTCTAAGGCTAGAATTAGAATCTTCTCTTCTCTAACTAAAAACGGTCTAAACTTAATTGTCTTTCCTGTAGAAGGTAAAGTCAATTCATGTTGAGAAGTACTAATTTTTGGTAAAGGCATGATAAGTTATCAATTCATTCATATCTAAAGTTATTTAGAGGGTTTTTTGAGACTTTTATCCCTGTGCTCTATCACCTTTCTGTCTATATTCATCTTGTTTCGTAAAGAACTCACTCATGCTTGATTGACAATCAGGTGGTTCGGGGTACTTATATCCTTTCATCTTTCTCCATTTTCCATGCATTGCACCCATAGCCCATGACTGAGCAAGACTCCTAGGCCCGTTCTCAAGTAAATCTAGTTCATACCTACTAGAGGTATAACCCTTGTACTCTTCTCTCCAATTAGAATCGTCAAATGGTGGTTTGTTCATAGGTGTAAGTCTTTTTCCCAACTTTAGTGTGTCCATATGGACCAGTTTTACCTGGCCTTACTTGTCCGAGTGAAGAACCTTTATTAGAAACTCCAGTTGAACTCTTTTTAGCTCTCTTGGCAGTAGGATGTAAAGTAGCTTTGCCTTTACCCTTCTTAGTGATTACTGAATCTTGGTTATATTCTTTACCAAGACGTTTCATCCGTTTCTTAAAGGTCTTATACTTTTTCTTAGGAGCATTAACAACAACAGATGGTTCACTCACTGTTTTTTTGTTACCTTTATCATCCTTTTCAGGATATTCTCCTTTAACTTCTTTATATCCATAGCCGTGACTACGAATCTTCTGGCGTAACTCCTTGTTACTCTTTTTGTTCTCCTTATTTGACTTATCACCTCTTGTTGCAGTTAGAACTGCCGTGTTGCGACTCTTAGAATGAGAAACCACACGAGACATTCCACCCTCAGTAAGAGAGCTACATTCTAACACAAATTCGGTGAAGGTCTTCATAGTACAGACACTTTGTAATGTGGCACAGTAATTATTTATTTTAGACGGTTCTCATTGGCAGTGTTACTGTCAGTATTAACTCCGTTGTTAGTAGAATTCAATGAATTATAAACAGAACCACTTAAAATAGTCTGACCATTATGGGTTGTACCTTGTGAATTAGCCCATGTACTATCACCTTTAAGATTCTCAGGTTGTACAACAACGTACCTATCATATTTGAAATTAACAGTAACTTGAAGGACCTGAGCATCCCCATAAGATAACTGAATACTATCAACACTTTCTGGGAAAGCATTAACAAACAGATATGATAGTGGATTTGGTCTCTCTGGTGGGGTCAGTGGTGTTTTAATTCCACCCCTAGTAACCATTTTACCCATACTACCCATCATCAACCCTTCATCCTTAGTTCTTGGAGTAGCACCTATATTCCTTTCAAATTTAGTAACAGTAATATTTCTCTTATAACTATGTGGATACCTAAATCTATGAAACCCCTGTCTATCCCTCTGATTGGCATATCCAATTGGGTTACCTTGAACATTTCTCATACCACCATTAGCAGCATATACAGGATTAATAAAATTAATCCATTCTTGAAATAATTTAAGAACTTGATAATCAGCTGAAAGATAAAACTTTAAATTTAAATCAACATAAGCTCTTGTCTGTGCAAAGAATTCAGTTACACCCTGTCTTGCTCCAGATTCTTCAATTGTAGCTAAATTAGTACCAGGCAAACTTGCTTCTGAACATAAAAAATCAAACCTCGATGCAGGACTCTTATTGAATACTCCAGCAGTAACAAGCCAAGTGTTTAAATCAGTATTAGAATCACCATTATTCTTGTCAGATAAACCCAATGACACCTTAAATGTATTGGATAAAGCAGGAGACCCTAAGAAATTCTGAAACGATTGAGCCGCTATCCCCTCTCCACTACCATCATTGGTTATATTAGCGAGTAAGTTACTTTCTGCCATGTGATCTAAATAATGCCATGATCCCCACATACTATGTATATGGCTTATAAGGGAAAATATAAACCAAGACACACCAAAAAGTATAAAGGAGACCCAACCCAGATAATTTATAGATCTCTCTGGGAAAGGAAATTCATGGAATACTGTGATCTGAATGAGAGTATAAGTCAGTGGCAATCAGAAGAATTCTGGATTCCATATAAGAGTCCTCTGGATAACAAGATGCATAGGTACTTCCCAGACTTCTTTATTAAATATAAGGACGCTAAAGGAAAGAAGAGGTCGGTTGTAATAGAAGTCAAACCAAAGAAACAACTATTGATGCCCAAAAGAAATCCCAAGAAAAGAACAAAAGCCTGGGCATATGAAGTACAAACATATGTTGTCAATCAAGCAAAATGGGAAGCAGCAAAGGATTACTGTGATAATAGAAAGTATGAGTTCAAAATCATGACAGAGGATGACCTAGGGATATGATTGCTGAAACAATAAGAAAGAGAGCTGGTAAAAAGAACAGAAGTGGAGATTGGTATGTCTCTCAATTAGAAGATGAATTAGCTCCTCTACAAGATAAAAATATCAGTTTTGTTGATACTGGAGGAATAACTATTGGTAGCATGTTCTTCTTTTCATACGGTGCAAAATACCCCGAAAAATATGAATTTTGGGATGTACAACCACTAGCAGTTGCACTCAGTTTTTATAAAGATGGATTCCTAGGTGCGAACTTACACTACATAAATCCCCAATATAGAGATGCAGTTGCAAGAAGCCTACTAAATAGTGGTAGCGAAGGTGCAACGACTGTACCTAAAAACACTTTGCACAAATACCTATACTCTGGTATAGGGAATCTATATCAAGTTCCTGATGGTGAAGATTGGGCGGAGATATCCCTTCTCCCAACTGAAAAATTTATGAGTAACAAGGGAATGAAATATCCTAAACATAAAGCCTGGAACTGGAAAAAATAATGGCCGCCACTGGACCCCAAGAAGTATCAACCGCAGCAATTACCACTGATGGTAAGCCAGGTATTACAGCGATTAATTCCAATACTAATAAGGAACAAAATTATAAATTATATTATATCGGAGAAAAGAAAACAGCCGTTGTATTGCCTGTAGATAATCAAACTCCTCCACAACCGATAATCGGAGGTAAGTCAATATACACGAATGGAGTATGGGATACCACACAGTTCAGTGGGATAAATTCAAGTGACCAATCAGCAATACACAGTAAAATACAAACTGAAATAAGAAATCACACAACAACTACCAACCAAATTGTTCCACAATGGGCGGATACGAATAGTCAAGGGTTTGAGGTAACATCTACACAGAATCAAGTTGCTGTAGAAACAGAAAATAGTCAAGCTGGTGGTGGATTCTTCCAACCTTTCTATAATGCGTGGGACGGTGTAAGTACATGGACTGGCAATTTCGTTGCTGGAACTCAACGTAACTTCCAGCTTGGTATTCAAGTTTGGAAAGATGGTCCAGCTGCTCTTGTTTTTAATTCTGGTGTGCAAGGTGGAGGTTATGATACAGCTAACGATATTTTATTCAAAAAAGTAATTACATACCCATCAGACTTGTCTAATCAACAAGATGTGATGAAGATTGATTGTTATTCATATCAACCTCCATACGAAGCTTCTATGGCACAGAGCTTTGGTAAAAAAGAGGCTGATGGTAATCTAGGATTTGGTCTTTCAAGACAAACTCCATACAGAAAGAAGTTAGGTGCAGGAATTATACTACCAGTGCCAAATAATGTTTCAGATAACAACTCTACCAGTTGGGTTGATGATAACATGTCAACCATGTCAATGGGAGCAGCACAACATGTAAATGCTACCATTAAAGGTAAAGCACTGACATTAGGTCTTGGTATGGCCTTTGGCAAGGGGAACTGGGCAGAAGGATTTAACAGATTAACTGCTCAAGCTGCACTCTATACTGCTGTTGGTACAAAACAAGCAGGTCAAGGAGAACTAGGAGCTAACCTAATAAGTCAATTAACTGGGAAACTAGGATTTGACGTTACTCCAGAGACTATTCTAAGTAGAGCTGGTGGTGTAATTGCAAACGCCAATACTGAACTAATGTTCTCTGGAGTGAAATTAAGACAATTTGGATTCCAATGGAGAATGACTCCAAGGGATGAAATGGAAGCACATCAAATTAGAATGATAATTCGTGCATTTAAACAGTGGTCTGCTCCTAGAAAGATAACAAAATTACATTCAGGTGAAGAAGAAGGTGGAACAGTAGGTAAGGCGGGGTCACCATCCTATTTCCTAGGAACTCCAAACATCTTCAGACTTAGATACATGACAGCTGGTGGTAAAAGCATACTTGGATTAAACAAATTCAAACCTTGTGCTTTAACAAGTATTGAAGTTCAATATACCCCAGATGGACAATGGAATGCTTATGAGGGTGGTCAACCAATATCTGTAATAATGGATCTCAGGTTTGCAGAACTAGAACCAATATATAATACTGATTATAATGGTGATAGTATTGCAGAGAATAGAGCATTTGATCCAGATGATCCCAACTCTTTAGGAGATCTAATGCCCATTAGTATTATTCAACAAAACAATCCAGCATCATCAGACGTAGGGTATTAAAATGTCTCTAGGATACTTTTCACATTTACCAAATATAAATTACGTTTCTAGAACTACTGATAGAAGTTCTAATGATGAATTTATTCCAGTAAAAAACCTCTTTAAAAGAGGAAGACTTCGTGAAGACTTATCATCAGTCTTCATGGCATTTAATGATTATGTAATTGGCGAAGATATAAGACCAGAACAGGTCGCAATGGAGATATATGGGGACCCTAGGTTAGATTGGGTAATCTTAACCTGCAATAATATAATCAACGTTAGAGACGAATGGCCACTCAATACAGACAGTTTTAGAAAATTCTTATTAGACAAATATGGTTCTGATGAGAATATGGCAAAAATCCATCATTACGAAACCCAAGCATTTAATGATAACTATGCAAGAATCGTAATACCAGCAGGATTAAAAGTAGATTCCAACTTTGACTTCAACTTCATTTTATATAATAAAGACTACCAACAAGAACTAAGTTATAGTGGTGGTCTTGACAACACATCTCTATCAAATACAGCAACGGTAGATGCACAGGGAAATGCATCAGATTCTTCTGGAAACGTTATAAGAAATAATAATCTTAGAGCAGTATCATTTCTAGAATACGAACAAAACATTGATAATGGAAAGAGAAGGATCAAGGTTTTGAAAAAAGATTATCTTGATACTGTATATAATGATATGAAGAATATATTCAAGTACAAGAAGTCCAGTCAATATAGGACTCCATTCCTAAAACAAGCACATAACCCAAGACTTAGCGGGTCATAAAAAAAGACCCCCTTATGGTAGTGATAAGGAGGTCTTATTGAACTTATGTAAATATCTACTTTCCTATTCGCTCTACAGCAGCACGGGACTTCTCAAGGATGTCACCTCTCAAAGGAACATAACCTAATGTAGATGCCTTCTCTTGATACTCAGTACTGAGTAACCTTGATAGAGCTGCCTTTACTGGTTCAGTCTTA
>MDTB01192295.1_pt1 | contig 13741 bp, 13 predicted proteins | sample 811161 | NCBI WGS metagenome assembly MDTB01 (sample SAMN05326650, study PRJNA326480) | marine metagenome | isolation source: seawater | place: Mediterranean Sea | collected 2009
AAAAACCTATACTTTAATCTAATTTCTTCAGCATATTCTTGATCGCTAAAAACTGGCATTGGTAATTCTTTACAAGCTCCTAATATCTGAAATTTATCTACCGCAACTTCAATTTCACCTGTTTCAATTTCTTTATTAATTGTTTCGACTGATCGACTAACAACTTTTCCTTGGATCTTTATAACAGTTTCTAATTGAGTTTTTTCCAAATCTGAAAAATATTTATTTTCTCTATTAATTATACATTGAGTGACTCCATAGTTATCTCGAAGATCGATAAACAAAAGATTTCCATGATCTCTTTTTTTATTAATCCATCCTGAGATAGATATATCTTTGTCTAAATCATCTATCCTTAGTTCATTGCAGTTATGAGTTCTGTATTTATTCAACTATTCCTCTAATGCTTCTTTAATAATTTTAAAATCGATTGATTTTTTTCTTTTTAAACTAATTTTGTCAATTTTATATATAAAATCACAAATTTTGCCATATGATCTATCAATTCTTTTAATTATAAAATCTATTAGTTTTTTATCTATTGAGATTTGTCTATCAGATAAATTTTTCAGAATTAATGCATACAAAAGATCATCCTCTGGTTTACCTATGGATGATAATATAAAATTTTTTGATCTTGAGTTTAAATCATCTAATTTATATGAAAAATTGACTATTGGTTTATCCGTTGTAACAATAAGATATTTGTTATCATTTTCAATTATATTCAATAATGTAAATAATATATTTTCATTAACTTCCTCATTGAGATTTTCTATAACTATATTTTCATGAATCTTCATCTTTTTTAGAAAGTCATTATTAATATCTTTAGAGTCTACTTTAATTCCTTTAAATCTTTTTAAAAAAATATCTACCAAGTGGGTTTTTCCTGAAAATTTTTCTCCAATTATATTTACAAAATTTTTTTCCCACTTTGGCCAACTATTTAGTAGTTTAAAAGAAAATTCATTACTTTTAGAAACATAAAAATCTTGGTCCTTAAAATTTTGCTGATAATCAAAGTTTAGGATCAATTGATTTAAATCTTTCATTTTAAAATCCATATCTGATTTTGAGTATCAAATTCATAATTCTTATCTTTCATAATATCTAGAAAATTATCAGGAGATCCATTGAAAATGATTTTATAAATATTATCTTTGTTATTAAATTTGTAAATATAGTAATTGTAAATAAGATCTATATCAGTCAGTATTTTCTCAAATTTGTTAACTTTAGAATTATCATCATTATCTACTGAAATTGTTAAAAGTAACTTAATTGAATTATTAATTTCATTTTTTGATTTCCAATAATTTTCATACATATTTTTTAAATTTTTTGTAAATTGTTCATATTCTTTTTTGCTTTCTAAACTCAAATTTTGAAACTTAAAATTTTTAAGGTCTATCTTTTTATTAAAACTTATTTTATTAAGCACTCTTATTTCTTCATCGTTTTTAAAAACTATCATGATAATATAGTCATCTAAATTATATTTCTGAATTATTTTTTTAAAATCATAATTTTCTAAATTATTTAAGTTATTTTTTATTAGATTAAAATCCTCAAGATCTTCTGTTGGTAAAATAAAATTAAGTAAATGATATTTTTTAATATTAGAGTTCCAATTATTATAGAAATAATTTTCTGAAAATATTAAAATTTCACCTTCATTTTCATCAAGAATAATAGGAATAAAAAGCACATCTTTTTTAATTGGTAAAGATGGAAATATGTTTTTACTTTCTAATAAATCAAATACTTTTTTTTTATTAAAAGATACATTTAAAGTTAAATAATAAATTTCATCTATAAACTTTTCCTCTTTAATCGAAAAAGTTTCAATCATACCTTTGATCATTGTTATAGAAGTTTTTTTGAGTTTTTCGTGATATGTGGTTTGGACAATTGATAAAATTAGATGATCAAATGCCTTTACAAAGCCCTCATCTATTATCTTATTTTTGTTAAAATTAATCTCAAATGGTGTTGAAATTTCTATATCATTAATAGAAAAACTCTTAGCATTAATATTAACTGTGGAAAAAAAAATATTTAATAAAGCAAGATAGCAAAAATGAATATATAGTTTCTTAAAAGTTAAAAATTTGAAATTAAATTTCATAAAACATATTAATGAATAAAAAAATATTTACCTATAAAAAAAGTGGTGTTAACATTAAGGCTGCAGATAATTTTATCAAATTTATTTCTTCTGTTTCACCAAAAAAAAGAGGGCATAAAAAGTTTTCTAATATTGGTGGTTTCGGTTCGATATCAAACATTCCAAAACATATAAAACAGCCTAAAATCGTTGCTTGTACAGATGGAGTTGGTACAAAAATTGAAATTGCAAATGAATTAGGTAAATACGATACAATTGGGATTGATTTAGTTGCAATGAGTGTAAACGATTTAATAGTTCAAGGTGCTAAACCTTTACTTTTTTTAGATTATATATCAATCAATAAAATTAATTTAAATAAACTTAAATCAATTATCAAAGGAATAGTAACTGGTTGCAAGCAATCGGAATGCGAGTTAGTTGGTGGAGAAACAGCAGAAATGCCTGGGACATATGCAAAAGGGAAATTTGACATTGCAGGTTTTGCTGTTGGTGTTGTGGGTAAAAATAAAATTTTAAGTAAAAAAAAGATTAAAAATAATGATCTAATACTATCAATTCCCTCTAGTGGACTTCATTCAAATGGATATTCTTTGGTAAGATATTTATTAAAGCAAAAAAAAATTAATATAAAGAAAGATAAATTTTTAAAAAAAGAGCTTTTAAAACCAACTAAAATTTATGTTAAAGATGTACTTAAATTAGTCGATAAAAATTTAATTAATGGATGTGCCAACATTACTGGTGGAGGTCTAGTGGATAATATTAAAAGAATTATCCCAGAAAATTTAGTTGCTGAAATCAATTTAAATAAAATTAATACGTTAGACATTTTTAAATGGTTAAAAAAAAATGGAATTTCTAACAAGGAAATGCTTAAAACATTTAATTGTGGTGTTGGATTTTGTTTAATAATTAATCCCAAAAACTTAAATAAGATAAAAAGAATATTCACAAAAAAATTCCAACCTTACATAATTGGTAAAATTTCTAAAGGAAAGAATAAAGTTAAATTAAATGGCTCTATCAACTGGATCTAAAAAAGTAAAAACTGCAGTTTTTATTTCTGGAAAAGGAAGTAATTTAAAATCTCTTATAAAGTTTTCAAAGCTTAGAAAATCACCAATTTCAATTGATTTGATAATTTCAAATAATTCTAAATCTAAAGGTTTAAACTTCGGTAAAATTTTTAAGATCAAAAAAAAAATATTTAATTTTGAAAAACAAAGTATTGCAGAGACAAAAATTCTTTACGAGTTAAAAAAAAGGGGAGTAGGTTTAATTTGTCTTGCAGGCTTTATGAAAATTTTATCAAAAAAATTTATAAAAAATTTTAACGGTAAAATATTGAATATTCACCCATCACTTCTTCCAAAATTTAAGGGTTTGAATACCCACGCAAGAGTAATCAAAAATAAAGAAAAATATTCAGGATGTACTGTGCATTTTGTAAATTCTAAATTAGATTCAGGAAAAATTATTCTTCAAAAAAAAATAAAAATTCTTAAAAATGATAATTCTAAAACATTAGCTAAGAAAATTTTAACTCAAGAGCATAAATTATATCCAAGGGCAATTTTAAAGGTTTTTAGTCTTTAAAGAAAAAATCTATTTCAATTTTTGCATTTTCAATACTGTCAGAGCCATGAACAGAATTTTTATCAATAGAAATTCCATACATTTTTCTAATTGTTCCTTCGTCGGCATCCTTTGGATTTGTGGCTCCCATAAGCTCTCTATTTGCTAATACAGCATTTTCTTTTTCTAGAGCCATTACTACAATTGGACCAGATGAAAGGTAAGCACATAAATCGTTGTAAAAAGGCTTAGTTTCATGGACTTTGTAGAATTTTTCAGCCTCGGATTTATCTATTTGGATTTTTTTTTCTTTTACAATTGAAAAACCTTTATTCTTAAATATCTCTTTAATCTCTTTGTCTAAATTTCTTTCCACCGCATCAGGTTTTATTATTGATAATGTTTGTTCATTATTACTCATAGTTATCCTCGATTAATTGATTTAATAACCTTACGCCGTAGCCAGTTGCGCCTCCTGAATTTAATGCTCCTCCATACTTTGAAAATGCCATTCCAGCAATATCTAAATGAGCCCAAGGTGTTTTATTCAATATAAATCTTTGCAAAAATTGTGCCGCCGTTGTTGATCCAGCTCCTCCAACATAATTTATATTTTGCATGTCTGCATTTTTAGAATTTATTAACTTATCAAAATTTTTATGTAGAGGCATTCTCCATAATTTTTCTTCTACTTTTTCTCCGGCATCTAATAATTGTTTTGATAATTTATCATTATTTGAAAAAAGTCCTGCATACTCTGATCCTAAAGAAACTATAATTGCACCAGTTAATGTAGCTAGATCAACTATTATTTTAGGTTGAAATTCTTTTTCAGTAAAAGTTAAGGCATCAGCTAGCACTAACCTCCCTTCAGCATCTGTATTTAAAATTTCTATTGTTTTTCCACTATAAGATTTTACAATATCTCCTGGTCTTTGTGCATTACCACTAACCATATTTTCTACAAGCCCAACAACACCTATCACATTTATTTTTGCTTTTCTTAATGCCAAATTTTTCATTAAACCAGCTACTGTTGCAGAACCTGCCATATCATATGTCATGTCCTCCATAAATTTTGCGGGTTTAAGTGAATAACCACCAGTATCAAAACACACTCCCTTTCCCACAAAAGCCAAAGGTTTAGAATTATTTTTAGCTCCTTTCCATTCTATTGTCACTAGATATGATCCTTTAATGCTTCCTTGTCCAACTCCAAGCAAAGCATTCATGCCCAATTTTTTTAATTTTTTCTCATCATATATTTTTATTTTTAAACCAATCTTCTTGAGTGAGTTAAGTCTTTTTGCATACTCATCTGGATGTAAGACATTTCCTGGTTCAGAAACAAGATCTCTTGTAAAAAAAGTTCCTTCTTCTAGAGCTTTGAATTTTAATTGATCATGAGTTGATGGTTTATTTTTTTTTCCAAAAATATTTATTGTAATAGATGTTAATTCTTTTTTTGTTTTATATTTGTTAAACTCATAAGATTTAAGTTTAACCCCATGAAGTAAATGTCCTAAAAAATTTTCTAATTTACTTTTAATTAAGTCAGAATTTATTATATACTCAATTTTTTTATCATTGCATATACGACCATATAATTCAGCGCCTAAATTTTCAACATCGCTCTCCTTATAGTCTTTTTTAATCGAGACTATAATTATTTTTTTTTTTGAGTTTATCTCAAAGACTAATAAATTTTTTTTTAAATCGTTAGTTTTTAAAAGATCAGAAATGTATGAAAATTCGTGTTTTAAAATATATTTTTTTAATCCAATAATATCGAAATTTTCATCAGCAAATAAGATAAGATTAGCTGAAGTCTTTTTTGTAGCGCTATTTTTATAATTAATTTGAATACTCATAAATTTTAAATACACTCCTTGCGAGTAGAGTGCTATATATTGACAAAATTATCATATTTCAATGAAAAAAATATTATTTAGAAAACTACTATTAGATTGTATGACTTTCTTTATTGTTGCCCTACTTAGCTCAAGTATAATCATATGGGTTTTTCAGGCTGTAAATTTTTTAGATATAATGATCGAAGACGGGCGTGATTTTTTTGTTTATATGAATTACTCTTTATTGAATTTTCCAAAAATATTTAGCAAGTTATTCCCTTTTGTTCTTTTTTTTAGCCTATTTTACATAACTGGTAAATATGAGCAAAATAATGAATTGATGATATTTTGGAATTTTGGGATAAATAAAATTAACATTATCAATTTTTTTTTAAAGTTTTCTATAATCTTATTTTTTATTCAAATTACATTAACAGCTTTAATTGTTCCAAAATCTCAAGAATTAGCAAGATTTTTTTTAAAAGACTCAAAAGTAAATTTTTTTGGTAATTTTATAAAAAAACAAAAATTTAATGACACAATTAAAGGTGTGACTATTTTTAGTGAGGGGAAAGACGATGAGGGAAATTTATATAATTTATATTTAAAAAAAGATATCGATGAATCAAATTTTCAAATCACTTATGCAAAGAGAGGTCAATTTAAGGATATAAATAATACTCCTATTTTAGTTTTATATAACGGTGAAACTATAAGTCAAAAAAATAATGATATTACAAATATTAGTTTTTCAAAATCAGATTTTGTTTTAAAAAGTTTAGAGTCAAATACAACTACCTATGCTAAAACACAGGAACTTTCTACGCTGAATATTGTTAAATGTATTGGCATAATCTATAAAATTAATTTTGTAGAAAAGAAAAACAGTAAAAAAGAAATTCCTAATTGCAGTGTGCAAAATATCAGAAATATTTTAAAAGAATTTTATAAAAGAATAGTTATACCTTTTTATATACCAATTTTAACTTTAACTCCATTCATACTAATAATTTTATCAAAAGAAAATGCACACTATAATAAACTGAAAATTTCTACATTTTTAATTGGTCTAATCATTATAATTTTTTCAGAAACTACAATAAGATTTATATCAAATGATATCATTCCTAATTTTCAAATTACAGTAATACCATTGTGCTTATTTTTGATTTTATATTTTACGTTTTTATATAAATTTAAATTTTTTAAAAAAAATAAATTATGAGAGTTTATATAAAATTTTTAACTGATTTATTTTTAAGAAGTTTTATTTATGTTATTTTAATAATGACAAGCTTAGTATTTATTTTGAACTTATTGAGTGAGATAGAGTTTTTTAAAGAAACCAATGTTAATACATCGTTTACATTGTTTCTAACTGCCTTAAATACGCCGACAATGATTTTTGAAATGTTTCCATTTATATTCTTAATTAGTACTCAATTATTTTTTATTAAACTTTTTGAGAATAAAGAAATAGATATCTTTAAATATACAGGTTTAAAAAATTCTAAAATACTCATTATTATTAGCATCTTGTCTTTAGCACTAGGATTATTGATTACAATTTTTTTCTATAATTTTTCATCTGGATTAAAAAATTTTTACCTTGAATTAAAATCTCAATATACAACAGATAGCAAATATCTTGCTGTAATTACTAAAAATGGCTTATGGATTAAAGATAAATTAGATAATAAAATTTTAATAATTAATTCTAGTAAAATTGAACAAAATTATTTGATTGGAAATTTTGTAACAGAATTTGATGAAGATTTTAAATCTATTAGAAATATTAAAAGTGAAAAGATTGATATTACTGACAATGAATGGATAATTTTTAATGCTAAAATTTATAAAAAAAACAATTATGAAAGTGTCAAGCAAATCAATTTAAAAACAAATTTTAACTATAAAAGAATACAAAGTTTGTACTCCAATCTATCTGCATTAAATATATTTCAGCTTTATGAACTTCGAAAAAACTATTTAAGATTAAACTATTCTATTACTGAGGTAAATCTACAGATATTAAAATTAATTTCTTTTCCACTTTATCTATTAATGATGGTTATTTTTTCAGCATGTATTATGTTAAGAATTAAATATTTAGATAGCTCAACTATAAAAATTTCAATAGGTATATTTTTTTCTGTAATAATTTATTATATAAATAATTTCTTTTATGTATTGGGAAGTACTGAGAGACTACCTTTAATAATTGCGATTTTTTTACCTATATTTATACTCATTCTTACTAACAGTTTCCTAATTAATAAGATTAATGAAAAATAATATTAAACAATTTTTACTTTCTATAATTATAAATTTTTTGATCATAGCTAGCTGTAATAGTAATGAACCATTTAATTTTGATATAACTGAAATTGAAATTATTGATAATGGCAATACTATCAAAGGATACAAAGGAGGTACAGCGACAACAGTTGATGGATTAAAAATAGAGGCTCAAAATTTTACTTACGATAAAATACTTAATATATTAAATGCTGACGGTGATGTAAAAATTACAAATGATTTACATGATTATAAAATTTTTTCAGAAAAGATAACATATGTCAAAAATCAGGAAAAAATTTTTACGAATGGATTGACTGAAGCTATAGTAGAAAAAAGATATAATTTTTTTTCTAAGAATGTTTTATTTTTAAAAAATGAAATGATTTTAAGTTCTTCAGAAAAATCATCGCTGAAAGATGGTGATATAAATTTATATAAATTTGATAAGTTTAGTTATTCAATAAATGATTTGGTCTTAAAGGCCAATAATATCGAAATAATTTCTAATTATAAAAAAACAAAAAATGAAAAAGAATTTTTTTATTTTGAAAGTGGTATCTTAGATTTTAAAAATAAAGATTTTATTGCCGCAAAAACTAAAATTAAACTTAAAAAAAATAGTTTTGACAATTCAAAAAATGACCCACGAATTTATGGAGCATCATCTAATAAAAAAGGTGAAATCACAACTATAAATAAAGGAACTTTTACAAGCTGCAAACTAAATGATAGTTGTCCACCCTGGAGTATAAGTTCTAATAAGATTCAACATAACTCTAAAAAAAAACAAATTATATATAAAGATGCGATTCTTAAAATTTACGATATACCTGTTCTTTATTTTCCAAAATTTTTTCACCCCGACCCATCTGTTAAAAGACAAAGTGGCTTATTACAACCACAATTAAATAATTCTAACATTTTAGGCTCTTCACTTCATATACCTTATTTTCATGTATTGGCAGAAAATAAAGATTTTACATTTACCCCAATTATTTTTGATGAAGATATTTACATGTTTCAAAATGAATTTAGACAAGAAAATAAGAATTCTTCTTGGATAACAGATCTAGGTTTTGCAAAAGGTTACAAGTCAATAATTACTGATAATAAAGAAAAAAATATAGGTCATTTTTTTGCAAAAGTTGATTTAGATTTAGACTTAAACTCATATATAAAAAGTGATCTTAAATTATCTTTGGAACAAGTGACTAATGATACTTATTTGAAGGTATTTGAGTCTAATTTAACCAATACTGACCCTAAATTAATGCCAAATGATAGAAGTCAATTAAAATCTAATTTATCTATAAATTTGGATCACGAGGAGTATTCATTCGATACTGGTATGACCGCCTATGAGACTTTGAGTGGTAAAGACAGTGACAGATATCAATATGTATTACCTTATTATTCATTTTCAAAAAATGTAATTTCAAATAATTTGTTTAGTGCAAATTTTAATTCTGATGGCAATAACAATTACCAAAAAACTAATAATCTAAAGAGTGTGATAAATAATAATCTTAATTTTAAGTCTATTAATTTTATTTCAAATAAAGGTTTTAAAAATAATATCGGTATATATTTTAAAAATGTAAATACTGTTGCCAAAAATGATACTAAGTATAAATCAAGTCCTCAATTGGAATTGATGAATATCATAAACATTGAATCCAGCCTACCTTTAATAAAAGAAAATAAAGAATATTCTAACTCTATTACTCCTAAATTGTCTTTTAGATATAATCCTACTGATATGAAAAATCATGTAGACTCTGACAGACAAATAAATACTAATAATATTTTTTCAATAAATAGACTTTCAATTAGCGACTCATACGAATCAGGTAAATCTGTAACACTTGGAATTGATTATAAAAAGGAAACAATTGATGATATAAATAAATTTTTTGAATTTAACTTGGCAACTGTTCTTCGAGATATAAAACAAGACACAATTCCAACTACTGCTACAATCGGTCAAAAACAATCAAATTTATTTGGATCTACATCTTACAATATGTCCAAAATATTTAATTTAAATTATGATTTTGCTCTTGATAATGATCTTCAAACCCTTGAATACAATTCTATCGGAACCATATTTGATTTTGGTAAATTAGTTACAAGTTTTGATTTTGTAGAAATAGGTGGAAAAATGGGTGATGAAAATCTCATAGAAAATAATACGAAATTTAAATTAAATGAAGATAACTTTTTTTCTTTTAACACTAGAAGAAATAGGAAGATAAGCTTAACCGAATATTACGATTTGGTTTATGAATATAAAAATGATTGTTTGATAGCTGGTATAAGATATAAGAAAACATTTTATCAAGATAGAGATTTGATACCTGCAGAAGATTTATTATTTTCAATTACATTATTCCCTCTTACTAAATATGAAACAAAAGTAGATCAAGATCTTTATAAAAATTAAAAAATGAAAATTATCAGAATTTTATTTATTATATTATTTTTAGGCATAAATAATTTTATTAATGCAAATTCAATAGAAAATAAAATTTTGTTAAAAATTGATAATGAAATTATTACTACGATTGACGTTTTTAAGGAAACTAACTACTTGAAAGCAATTAATAGTAAAATTAATGAAATGCAAAAAGAAGACATATACAATATTTCTATAAATTCATTAATTAAACAGAAAATCAAGAAAATTGAAGTTCAAAAAAATATTTCCAATAACAATTTTGATTATGACGAAGCCTATTTAAATGAATTAGTAAAAAATACTTACAAAAAAAAGGGGTTTAAAAATATTGAAGACTTTAACAAACATCTAAAATTATATGAAGTAGATATGACAGATATTAAAGATAGAATTTCATTAGAATCCTTATGGAACGAATTAATATATAAAAAATTCTCTAAAAAAGTAATAATTGACAAAGCCAAGTTAAGAGAAAAAATTATAGAAGATAATGATAGACAAATTAAGTCTTTTTTGATTTCTGAAATAGTTTTTAAAATTTTGGAAAATAAAAATATAAATGAAACATTTGAATTAATTCAAAAAGATATAGATGAAAAGGGATTTTCTAATTCAGCTTTACTTCATAGTATTTCCAATTCTGCTATTAATGGTGGTGATTTAGGATGGATTGTTGAACGATCACTTAATCCCAAAATTAAAGATAAGATAAACAAGTTAAAAGTTGGAAGTTATACAGATCCAATAACTATTCCAGGAGGTTTTTTAATTTTAAAACTAAATGAAGTAAAAAAAGATAAAATTAAATATGATATTGATAAAAAATTAAATGAATTAATTCGTATCACAACAAACCAACAACTTAACCAATTATCAAATATTTATTTTGATAAGATAAAAAAAGAAATTAAAATTGAAAAATTATAAACCTATTATAATCGTTGCTGGTGAACCTAGTAGTATTTTTTTAGAAATATTTTTCAAAGCATTAAAATTAAAAACGTATAAATCTCCATTAATTTTAGTTTGCTCTAAAAAATTACTAATCAAGGAAATGGGAAGATTTAATTTCAAAAAAAAAATTAAATTAATTCAACCAAAAGATTTGGATAGAATTAAATTAAATAATGCTAGTATAAATTTGATTAATGTTGAATTTGATATGACTGGCTTAAATAAAAAATCATTAGTTGAGTCAAATTCTTATATTAAACGATGTTTTGATTTAGCGTTTAAGTTAATAAAAAATGAGTTGACCAATAAGTTTATTAATGGACCAATATCAAAGAAAAATTTTTTAAATAAAAAGTTTCTTGGCATGACGGAATACATATCAAAAAAATTTGATATTAAAAAAAATGCTATGTTAATTTACAATGAAAAATTGTCTGTTTGTCCAGTAACCACCCACCTTCCTTTAAAAATTGTAGCTAAAAGTATCAATAAAAAACTTATAATTGAAAAAGTTATGCTCATTCATGATTTTTATAAAAAAAATTTTGATCTAGTACCAAAAATTGCTGTTTTAGGACTCAATCCACATTGCGAGAGTATAAGTAAATTTAATGAAGATGAAAAAATTTTAAAACCTGTGATAAATTCAATGAAAAAGTCAGGTTATAAACTTTATGGTCCACATCCAGCTGATACTATTTTTTTAAAAAGTAATAGAAAAAAATATAACATAATATTAGGTATGTATCATGACCAAGTATTGACTCCTTTAAAGACTTTATATGAATATGATGCTATAAACATTACTCTAGGGCTGCCATTTATAAGAATATCTCCAGATCATGGACCTAACAAAAAAATGATAGGGAAAAATATATCTAATCCACTAAGTTTAATTAAATCACTTAAATTCTTGGATAAATTTTGATCAAACCAAAGAAAAGTTTAGGACAAAATTTTTTAGTTGATAAAACTATTCTAGAAAGAATTGCTAATGTTACTGAAATAAAAAATAAAACAATTCTTGAAATAGGCCCTGGAACTGGGAATTTAACATCTTTTATAATTAAAAAAAATCCAAAAAAAATTATTTTAGTTGAAAAAGACACTATGTTGGCAAAAAATTTGGATGGTATCTTTAATAAAAAACTAACAATAATTAACGATGATATTTTAAATATTGATGAAAATTCTTTAACTGATGAAAAAATCACTGTATTTGGAAATCTTCCATATAACATTTCTACAGAAATACTTAGTAAATGGATTGTAAACTTGAAAAATGATTTTTGGTTTGATCATTTAGTTTTAATGTTTCAAAAAGAAGTTGCTGATAGAATTATTTCAAAATTTAATACTAAAACTTATGGAAGACTCTCAATTTTAACTAATTGGAAACTAAACATAGAAAAAATTTGTGATATTAGCCCAGACTCTTTTTTCCCAAAGCCAAAAATTAATAGCTCTTTATTATTTTTTTCTCCCAAAACAAATTTTCATAAAATTAAAAACCCAAGAAATTTAGAAAAAGTTACAAGAATCTTTTTTAATCATAGAAGAAAAATGTTAAAAAAACCATTTAATCAATTATTTTCTGGTAATGAAAGTGTATTAAATAAACTAAAGATTGATTTAAAATTAAGACCTCAGAATTTAAATTTTGAGAAATATTATCAAATTACAAGTGAATATGAAAGTTTAATTAGTTAACTTATTCACATGTTCTCTAATAAATTCTAAGTCATAATCTTTTGAACCATTGTTAATCTCGGCTTCAATTAAATTTTTTATCTTTGAATAACATTTTTCTAAATTGTCGTTAATTACTACATAGTCATAATTAATCCAATGCAAAACGTCTCTTCCAAATTGTTTCATTCTTTCTTCGGCTATAAGTTTATCTTTCATATCTCTACTTGAAAGTCTTTTTAATAAAATTTCTTTACTAGGAGGTAATATAAAAAAAGTTATTAATTTGTAATCCAACTTTTTATTTTTAATTTGGTCAGCACCTTGCCAATCAATATCAAATAAGACGTTTTTTCCCTTATTCAATTTGTTAATCACAGGAGATCTTGTAGTGCCATAAAAATTATTAAAAACTTTTGCATATTCAAGAAACTCTTCATTGTTTACCAGTCTTTTAAATTCGTCTTCATTTATGAAAAAATAATCTTTCTTTGAAACTTCACTAGGTCTTGGTTGTCGAGTAGTATGAGAAATAGAAATTTCAAAGTTATCTATTTTGGATAACATTTGAACTAATGTTGTTTTGCCGGCTCCTGATGGAGAGGATAAAATTATCATTACCCCGTCTTTTTCTGAGGGCATTGAGAGTACTAGTTTGCTTTTCCTTCGATAAATTTAACTGCATCACCTACAGTCAAAATTTTCTCAGCTTCACTATCTGATATTTCAGATCCAAATTCTTCTTCGAAAGCCATCACTAATTCAACTGTATCTAAA
>MDTB01045726.1_pt1 | contig 13740 bp, 10 predicted proteins | sample 811161 | NCBI WGS metagenome assembly MDTB01 (sample SAMN05326650, study PRJNA326480) | marine metagenome | isolation source: seawater | place: Mediterranean Sea | collected 2009
AATATTAATTATTTTTTTATATATTTCTTTTAGAATTATTAAAAATTGTTTTAATCAAGACAATCAATTCTTGAAGATTTCTTTAAGTGGATTAGCGACGTTGCTAATATTTCAAACATTTATTCATGCTGGGGTAAACACAAGCTTACTTCCAACAACAGGAATGACATTACCTTTTTTAAGTTACGGAGGATCTTCTTTAATTGGTAGTGCAATTTTAGCTGGATTAGTTTTAAACTTTACTAAAAATAAATCTTACTTATATGATTAAAAAAAAAATTGTTATTGCAACTGGTGGAACAGGTGGTCATGTTTTCCCAGCATATAGTTTAGCAAATTACTTGAAAAGAAAAAATTTTAAAGTAAAACTTACTTTAGATAAAAGAGGATCAATTTACCTAAAAGATTACAATAATTTAAATTTAATAAAAATACCTACATCTCCCCTGATTAAAAAGAATATTTTTAAACTTTTTTATTCATTTTTAATAATTTCTTTTTCAATTATCAAATCCTTATTAATTCTAATATTTGACAGACCATCAATTATTCTAGGTATGGGAGGATACTCTTCTTTTCCTGTCTGTTTTGCTGCATTTATTTTAAGAATTAAATTTATTATTTATGAAAATAATTTAATTATTGGTAAAGCCAATAAATATTTATTACCTTTAGCAAAAAAAATATTTGTTTCCTATGAAGAATTAGAAGGTATTTCAGAAAAATATAAAGATAAAGTTATAGAGGTAGGAAACATAGTAAGAGAAGAAATAATTAATCCAAACATTTCAGATGAGGGTATAAATAAACTTGAAAGCTTAAATATTTTAGTTCTTGGAGGAAGCCAAGCCGCAAGAGTCTTTGCAGAAGAGCTTCCTCAAATATTTAAAAAAATAAAAGACTCAAATATAAAAATTAAAATTTATCAGCAATGTCAAAAAAATCAGAATGATCAATTATTTCAGTTTTACAAAAATGCTCAAATAGACTTTGAAGTATTTAATTTTACTAGCAATATTATAGATTATTATTCTAAATCAAATTTAGTTATTACACGATCTGGCGCATCAGTCTTAGGTGAATTAGTAAACTTTAAAATACCTTTTATTACAATACCTTTGCCAACATCCGCGGACAACCATCAATACAAAAATGCTGAGTTTTACTCAAAAAAAGGTTATGGAAATTTTTTAGAGGAAAAAGATATAAAAATTAAATTGTACGATTTAATTATTTCAACTTTTAATGATAAGTCAATGCTAGATAGTATTTTATCAAATCAAAGACAACTTTCGGACAAAGATATATTTAAAAATTTGAATAGCCAAATAGAGAAGATTTTAAATGAAAAAAATTAGTTTAGGTCAAAAGGACATCATTCATTTTATTGGTATTGGCGGTATAGGAATGAGTGGTTTAGCGCAAATTATGAAAAATATGGGATTTAGAATTCAAGGAAGTGATCAAAATAAAAATAAAAATACAGTTAGTTGTTCAAAATTAGGAATAAAAGTATTTGTTGGTCATTCATTAACTAATATTAAAGGTACAACCATAATAGTTAAATCATCAGCCATAAAAAATAATAATATAGAACTCAAGTTCGCCAAAAAAAGTAAAATACCAATTTATTCAAGAGCTGAAATTTTAGCAGATGTAGTGTCTTTAAAAAAAAATATTATAATTACAGGCTCACATGGAAAAACTACAACCACTTCTTTAGTCGCAAAAATTTTATCAGATCAAAAACTTGATCCAACAATTATAAATGGTGGAGTAATAAATTCTTTTAAAAGTAATGCAAAACTCGGAAAAGGTGAGTGGGCAATTTTAGAAGCAGATGAGTCTGACGGCAGCTTTTTAAAAATCCCAATTAACTATTCAATTGTTACCAATATTGATTATGAACATGTTGATTATTATAAAAACTATAAAAATTTAGAAAAATCTTTTTTAGAATTTATAAACAAAACTCCTCCAACTGGTAAATCTATAATTTGTATTGACAATTATAATATTAAAAAAATATTCAATAAAATTAAAAATCAAAATATTCTGACTTATGGAGAAAGTAAAAAAGCTGATTACCAAATTAAAAACATAAAATATAATTTTGATAGTACAACTTTTGATTTAAGCTTTAAGAGTAAAGATAGAACAAATATGAATATAAAAAATATTAATGTAAAACTATTAGGAAAACACAATGTGCTTAACGCAGCTGCAGCTTTTATTGTTTGTTTAAATCTAGGAGCAAATATCAATCTAGTAAAAAAATCACTTAAAAATTTTTCTGGCGTTCAAAGAAGAATGACCAAAATTTTCTCAATCAATAAAAACGATTTCTATGACGATTATGCCCATCATCCTACTGAAATTAGCTCAATTTTAGAGGGGGTTCACAATGTAAATTCAAGAAGAAAAATTATCAGTGTTTTTGAACCACACAGATACTCAAGAGTAATGTCCTTAAAAAAGGAATTTTCAAAATGTTTTTCTAAATCGAAAATAGTAATTATGTGTCCGTTATATGCTGCAGGTGAAAAAAAAAATTTTAGGTTCAACATAATAAAGTTTGCTGAACTGATTATGAAAAATTCAAATACTCAAGTAATTATTGTAAAAAACGAAATTGAATTAAGTAAATATCTTAGAAAAAATTTAATTAGCAATGAAATAATCATAGGCATGGGAGCAGGAGCAATTTCAAAATGGATGAGAGGGCTTAAAAATTCATTATGACTTTAAATGTAAATTTTACAAAAAAGTTTAAAGATAGTTTAAGTTATGATGTCAAACTGTCTAATTATAGCTGGTTCAATTTAGGAGGTAACGCAGAGTATTTTTATAAAGCAAAAGGTGAAAAACAACTTATAGAATTTTTGCGGGAAGCAAAAAAACAAAATTTAAAAACAACTATTTTAGGTGCTGGATCCAATACATTATTTAGAGATAATGGAGTTAAGGGTGTAGTTATAAAATTAGGAAATGAATTTTCATATACAAAACTTATCAATAAAAATATTATAGATGTAGGTGCCGCAACACTAGACCGTATAGTGGCTAATTATGCGCAGGAGAATAATCTTGGAAATTTAGAATTTTTGTCTTGCATACCCGGTTCAGTAGGTGGTGCAATTATAATGAATAGCGGCTGTTATGAAAATGATATATCAAAAATATTAATATCAATTCGAGCTATAGATAAAAAAAAATTATCAGTAATTGAAATCAAAAAGGAAGATATAAAATTTTCATACAGAGGCACTGATTTACCTAACAATCTAATTATTATTTCAGCAAAATTTAAAGGTATTTTAAGTGTTAAAAAAAAAATAGAAAAAAGACAATCTGACTTTATTGAAAAAAAAAAATTATCTCAGCCTAGTCAAATAAAAACATGTGGAAGTACTTTTAAAAATTTAAGCGAAGATACAAAAGCTTGGATGTTAATTAAAAAATCAGGTTGTGAAAACTTTCGGGAGGGAGACGCAACGATTTCTCAAAAGCATTGTAATTTTTTTGTAAATAACGGTAACGCTAAATCTTCAGATATTGAGAATTTAATTAATAAAGTTAAAAAAAAAGTTCAAGAAAAAACAGGAATAGATCTTGAATTAGAAATTAAAATTGTCGGTGAAAAATAATAAATTTAAAAATGTCTTAGTTGTTCTAGGAGGCACCTCAGGGGAAAGATCTATCAGTCTAGATAGTGGTAGAGCGTGTATCAAAGCTTTAATAAAAAAAGGTTATAATGTTTCATCGTTTGATCCAAAAATTAGAAATTTTAACCTAATTAATAAAAAAAAGATTGATGTAATTTTCAATGCATTACACGGAAGGGGTGGAGAAGATGGTATCGCGCAAAGTTACTTTGAATATTTAAAAATTCCCTATACTCACTCAGGTGTAATTAGTTCTTTTAATGCCATGAATAAACTGATTTCAAAAGAAATATTTATTGAAAATAAGATAAAAACTCCAAAATTTGTTTTAATTAAAAAAATTGAATATAAAACAAAAACAATACAAAAAATTATAAATCGTAAAAAAATCTATTTTCCTATCGTTTTAAAACCAATCAATGAAGGATCTAGTTTGGGAGTAAAAATTTGTAAGAATAAAGAGGAATTATTTAGGTCATCCCGTTTTTTGTTTAAAAACTATGATGAATTAATTTTAGAAGAATATATTGGAGGCCAAGAAATTCAAGTCGCAATTATTAATAACAATTCTCTTGGCGCAATTGAGCTGGTACCTAAAAGATTATTTTATGATTACAAAGCTAAATATACTAAAAAGGCGAAAACCAAACATATCATGCCAGCAAGATTGTCAAAAAAAAAATACAACGATGTTTTAAATATAGCAAAAAAAACTCACAAAGTTTTAAAATGTCGAGGGATTACTAGATCAGACTTTAAATTTTTTAATAATATTTTTTATTTACTAGAAATAAATACTCAACCAGGTATGACAAGTCTATCTTTAGTGCCTGAAATAGCAAAATTTAAAGGCGTATCTTTTGAAAATTTAGTAGAAAAAATTTTATTGGATGCAAGTGTTAATAAATGAAAAAACGCTTAGTAATTGCAATATCTCTATTAATATTATTAACAACTATCAGTTCTCAACAAAAATTTATAATTTCTAAATTTAATTTAAAGACAATAATAATAAAAAATAACTTATTACTAGAGGAAAAAGATATAAAAAATTTATTAATCCCAATATACAATAAAAATCTCCTATTCTTAGACAATATTGAAGTTAAAAAAATTTTAATACAAAATAGTTTTATTGAGAGTTTTAATATTAAAAAAAAATACCCTAGTACTTTAAAAATACAAATATTTGAAAAAAAACCAATTGCTATACTATTCGATGAAAAAAAAAAATTTTATTTAAGTGACAAAATAGAACTAATTGAATTTAAGAATTTACCAAATTATCAAACTCTTCCTTACGTGTTAGGGAACGTGAATAATTTTAAAATTTTTTATACCAAATTAAAAAATATAAACTTTCCATTAGATATAATTACAAAATATACGTTTTATGAAACTAACAGATGGGATTTAGAAACTAAAAATAACCAAATTATAAAACTTCCTTCGAAAAATTATACAAAAAGTCTTGAGAACTATCTTAATCTACAAAGTAAAAATGATTTTGAGAAATATGAGCTATTTGATTATAGATTAAACAACCAACTTATTTTAAAATAATTTATGAGAAATTCTTCTTTAAAATTTTACTTAGAAATTAATAATAAAAGTTATATTTTTTTTGTTGGTGAAAATGATGAAAATAATAATTTTAAAATCGTATATAAGTTAGAGCAACCTATTACAGGCATAAACAATAATAGAATTACTAATTTAGAAGAAATTTCCAATTTAATAAAAAAAAATGTTTATATAGTTGAACAAAAGTTTAATCATACTTTCAAGAAGATAGTTCTGATTTTAGAAAATTTCAATCCAACTTTTATTAATTTATCAGGATATAAAAGATTAAATGGATCTCAAATTTTAAGAGAAAATATAACTTATATATTGAATACATTAAAATCTTGTGTGGACGAAACCGAGTCAAAAAAAACCGTTTTACACATTTTCAATTCAAAATTTTATCTGGATAATAAAAAAATTGAAAATTTACCAATTGGTCTTTTTGGGGATTTTTACTCTCACGAATTATCTTTTATTCTAATTAACTCAAATGACGAAAAAAATTTGAAGATTATTTTTGATAATATAAATCTAAAGATTGATAAAATTCTAATAAAAAGTTTTATTAATGGAGCAGATATTATCAGTAATCATAAAAAAACCGACACCTTTTTTCACATAAAGATTAATGAAAATAATATAAAAATTTTTTATTTTGAAAATAATTCTCTTAAATTTGAACAGAATTTTAAATTTGGCATGAATATTATAATAAAAGATATATCGAAAATAACTTCACTAAATATTGATACAACTAAGATGATTTTAGAAAAAACTAAATTTTGTGAGAGCAATTCAGAAGATGAGCTAATTGACCAAAACTTTTTTAACGAAAATATTTATAGAAAAATAAAAAAAAAATTAATTTATGAAATTGCACAGGCCCGTATCAAAGAAATATCAGAGATTGTTTTGTTTAAAAATATCAATTTCATTTATTACAGTAATTTTTCCAATAATATTTTTTTGGAGGTTGATGATAACTCGCGTTTTAAAAGTCTTAAAGAAATCTTTAAAAAGACTTTCTCAAAGCATAAAAATCATAATGTAAATTTTGTAAATTTTTCTAGTGAAGGCATGTTGAGTACAGCTAACAAACTTGTCCATTTTGGTTGGAAAAATGAAGCCATACCCATTTCTCAGTCAAAAAAATCTTTAATTGCCAGGTTTTTCCATACAATCTTCGAGTAATTGCTGTTTTTTTTAGAAACATTAGTTGTTTTAAACTTGCAACAACACTGACGTATAACATCAAAATGAATAATATCTTCCAAAAAACTTTATCCCAAAATGTGAGCTTTGAGGGCGTCGGCCTTCATTCTGGAGAAAATGTTAAGATAAATGTTATTCCAGCAAAAGATAATGAAGGAATTGTTTTTAAAAGAATAGATTTAGTTAAAAATAACTTAATCAAGGCAAATTTTGCTAATGTTTCTTCAGCAAAATTATGCACAACTCTTAAAAATAATCATGGTGTAAAAGTTTCAACTGTCGAACATTTATTAGCTGCTCTATATTTAGCTGATATAGACAACGCTGTTATAGAAATAGATAATGTCGAGGTTCCTATCATGGACGGCTCTGCAAAAATTTTTCTTGAAGCATTTAAAAATCTAAAAATTATAAACTTAAAAGAAAAAAGAAAATTTTTAAAAATTGAAGAAAAAATTGAATTAGTTGACGGTAACAAAAAAATTTCTATTGAACCTAGCGACAATACATTTGAAGTAGAATTCCAATTGAATTATGACAACTCAATAATCGGAATGCAAAAAAATACAATTAATTTCGATAAAGATAATATTGATGATATTTACCAATCAAGAACATTTTGTTTATATAATGACATTGAAAAAATTAAAAAAGCTGGTTTAGCCAAAGGAGGATCCTTGGATAATGCAGTTGTAGTAAATGAAAATCAAGTTTTGAATGAAGGCGGTTTAAGAAATAAAAAAGAATTTGTTAACCATAAAATTTTGGATTTAGTAGGAGATTTTTTACTTTCTGGAAAAAGAATTTTGGGAAAAGTTAAGTGTTATCAAGGTGGGCACGAGTTAACTAATAAGTTTTTAATAAAAATATTTAGCTCAAATTTGGATTTAAAAAAAATTGAGGTGAATAAATCTAAAATAGCTGAAAAGTTTAATACAAATCAATCGACAAAATTAGCTGTAAACGCTTAGTTTTCAATTTTAATATATTATTTAAGGCCAATCTGATAATAATTTTGAATATGTTCTTCAAAATATTTTCATTATTAAGCGTTGTTTTAATGTTAACTTCCTGCTCTAAGGATCAACCAGTTTATCAAGCAACAGAAAAAACTAATCCTTACACTTTATATAAAGAGGGATATGATGCGTTTGAAATAAATGATTTTTTTAATGCTAGTAAAAAATTTTCTGAAGCAGAAATTAATTTTGAAAACATCGATCTAGCAGCTAAGTCAGCAGTTATGTCTTGCTTTTCTCTTTACGGAATAAATTTTTATGATGAAGCACTAGATGGTATAGAAAGGTTTATAAATACTTATCCATCTGATAAAAATTTAATTTACGTAGAGTATCTTAAAGCAGTAATTTTTTTCGAGCAAATGAGTGATGAAAAAAAAGATATAAAACCACTTTTAAATGCCAGCAAACAAATTGAAATTTTTTTAAAAAAATATCCTAATTCTGATTATGCAATAGATTTAAGATTTAAAAAAAATTTAATTGTAAATCAATTAGCGGCCAAAGAGCTTTATATTGCAAAGTATTATATTTCTGTTCAAAAATGGATCCCAGCAATTAACAGGTTAAAAACTATTGTTAATAAATATGATAAAACTATTTTTATAGAAGAAGCGTTGCATAGGTTAGTCGAAATCAATTATTATCTTGGTTTAAAAAAAGAGTCTGAAAAGTACGCAAAAATTTTAGGATATAATTATAATTCAAGCCAATGGTATAAAGAGTCATATAAGATTTTGAATAAAAAATACGTATTAAAACAAACTGAAAATAAAGACAGTAAAAAGAATAATGAAAATATTATCAAAAAGATAATCAAGATGATAAAATAATTTTTTATGCAAGATAAGAAAAGTTTATTAACTAAACATAAAAAAATTTTAAATTTAATAAAAGAGCATAACAAAAATTATTTCACTTATGACAATCCAAAAATAAGCGATTCAGAGTATGATAAAATTAAAGCTAAAGCTATTCAGTTAGAAGAAAAATTTCCATTTTTAAAAAAGATCGAAAGTATTCATAATATTATCGGAGCAAAACCACTAAATAAATTCGATAAGATTAAACATCTATCTCCAATGCTATCTTTGGCAAATGCATTTAATCTAGAGGACATGAGAGATTTTAAAAAAAAGATAAATAATTTTTTATCATTAGATCATAACGAAGTTGAAATGATTAGTGAGCCAAAAATTGACGGCATTTCTGCAACTTTAATTTATGAAGATGGAATTCTAACAAAAGGTTTATCAAGAGGCGACGGTGAAACAGGCGAAGATATTTTAGAAAATTTAAAAACGATCAAAAATTTACCCATAAGTATTAAATCAAAAAATGTTCCAAAACTATTAGAAGTACGTTGTGAAATTTATATTGGTAAAAAAGATTTTTTATCTATAGGAAACAAGTTTGCCAATCCTAGAAATGCTGCTGGAGGAACTTTAAGACAAAAAAATTCTAGAGAAACAAATAAAATTCCTCTTAAATATTTTGCTTACGGTTTCGGATTAGTATCACCAATGGTATTTAAGACACAATCTGATTTTCTAGAAAAAATTAAAAGTTGGAATTTCACTATCAATCCTTTATCAGAAATAGTTAAAAACTTAAGTGAAGTTGAAAAAAAACATAAACAAATAGATCAATTAAGATCCTCTCTGGATTATGATATCGACGGTCTTGTTTTTAAAGTTAATGATTTAAATTTACAAAAAAGATTAGGAAATACATCTAACTCGCCTAGATGGGCTATAGCGTATAAATTTTCTGCAGAGAAAGCAATCACAAAGATAAAAGATATAAATATTCAAGTAGGCAGAACTGGTGCTATAACTCCAGTTGCTAAAGTAGAACCTGTAAATGTTGGAGGCGTTGTTGTATCGAACGCTACTTTACATAATGAAGATGAAATTTTTAGAAAAGATATTCGTATTGATGATACAATCATAATTCAAAGAGCTGGTGACGTTATTCCTCAAGTGGTGTCAGTCGATAAGACAAAAAGAGATAAAAATAGTAAAAAATTTATATTTCCAGACAAATGTCTTTGTGGCGCTAAAATAACAAAGGAATTTAGTATAAGCGCCAAAAAACTTGATTCAGTGAAAAGGTGCACAAAAGGATATAATTGCGAATATATTGCGAGAGAAAAACTTAAACATATAGTTTCAAAAGAAGCTCTTAATATAGATGGATTAGGAAAAAAAGTTATAGATCAATTTTGGGATTTAAAATTTATTAAAGAACCTGCAAATATATTCAACTTAGATTACAATAAAATTAAAAAACTTGAGGGATGGGGTGAACTTTCAATTAATAATCTCAAAAAGTCAATTGATAGATCTAGAATAATCAGCTTAGATAAATTTATTTTTTCAATTGGAATAAGACATATTGGTCAAGAAAATGCGAAAATACTAGCAAGTTTTTTTAATTCAATTCAAGAATTTGATAAATTTATTAAATCTATCGATCAAGATCAAGCTTTGAAAAACCTAAAAGAATTAGATGGAATTGGGGAAACCCAGATAGAATCGATAAAAAGTTTTTTATCAAAAAAAATTAATTTAAAAATAATTCAAGATCTTATTAAGGAATTAGAAATTACAAAATATAAAAATAAAACTAAAAACGGTAAATTTTCCAACAAAAGGTTGATGTTCACAGGAGCATTTAAAAATATGAGTAGATCGGAAGCAAAATTTATTGCTGAAGATAATGGAGGAAAGGTACTTGGATCTATCACAAAAAAATTGGATTATTTAGTTGTAGGGGACTCTAAGCCAACGAAAAAAAAAATTGATCAGGCTAAAGGTTTAAAAATTAATATTATTTCGGAAAAAGAGTGGGAAAAAATTTTAAATAGTTGAACAAGCTTTTCTGAGTTCTTGAATTTCATTTTTTAACATGAAATCTTTAATGTTATTAAATACTTTTTTATGATAATTGTTTAACCACCTTTTTTCCTTTAAGTTTAGTAAATCTTTGTTTATTAGCTCTTTATCAATTGGAGCCATAGTTAAACTCTCGAAAATTTTCTTTTTTTTTAATTTTTTGACATAAATAAGATTTTCAATTCTTATTCCAAAATTATTTTTTTCATAATATCCAGGCTCATTTGATACGATCATGCCTTCTTGAAAATTTATTTTGTTATTTTTTGAAATTGCATGCGGGCCCTCATGAACATTAAGATAATATCCTACTCCATGCCCAGTTCCATGTGCATAATCTAAACCAATTTGTTTTAAATATTTTCTTGCTAAAATATCTATCTCAGATCCTGAAGTATTTTTTTTTAGTTTATAATCTGCAACTGCTATATGTCCTTTGAGAATTCTAGTAAAAATATTTTTTATTCTATCGTTTGAGTTTTTTAAAGAAATTGTTCTGGTAACATCAGTTGTTCCAAATTCGTACTGGCCACCTGAGTCAACTAAATAGATATCTCCTTTTTTTAATTTTCTATTAGTTTTTTTGTTTGGTTTGTAATGGATTATTGCGCCATTAGGTCCAGTACCCGAAATTGTAGGAAAACTTAAATACTTAAATTTTTTGTTGTTTTTTCTAAAACTATATAACTTTTTTGAAGCACTTATTTCAGTAATTTTCTTTTTAAGAAAATTTTTTTTGAGCCAAAACAAAAATTTTGTTAGTGCCGCTCCATCGTAAACGTGGGCTATCTTAACATTTTTTATTTCTTTTTTATTTTTAATTGCTTTTAGAAAATAAATAGGATCGTTTAAATTAAGTATAAAATTGTTTTTTGAGATAAGATTTTCAAAATAAAAGGAGCAAGTACTTTTATCTACTATAAATTTTTTTTCTTTAATTTTAGATAGTATTTTGTTTAATGATTCAGTTTCAATAAATTTAATTTTATTAAATTTTTTTTTTAAAGACAAAGAAATTTTGCTTAAATCACAAAATATTTTAATATCTCTATTTTTATCTATTAATGAGTAGCTATGGGGAATTGGAGTGTATTTTGTATCATGACCTCTCATATTAAAAAGCCATGCATTATTCTCACTTGCAGTGATAAACTGAAAATCTGCTCCTCTTTTTCTTAAATTTGAAACAATTTTATTAATCTTTGATTTATGATCTTCACTTTTTGAACTATTAGGTAATTGATAAAAATAATTCTTGGAAGTTTTAATTTTTCTTTTCCAAATTTCATCAATCAGGTTGTTATTAATAGATTTAAATTTACAATCATTTTTTTTAAAAAAAATACTAAATGTATTTTTTGTAAATAATTTCGGGTCAAATCCAATAACAAATCTTTTATTTTTTAAAATATCATATGGCATTTTATTAGGGATAGTAATTATAGTAAAAAATCTACCGACCTGATTGTGAGCTTGTAGTGTGTATCTGCCGTCAACAAATAGATAATTTTTATTTTTAAGTATTAAAGCAAAACCATATGAACCTGAAAAATTTGAAATATATTTTAACCTATCGTTATAATCTGGAATATACTCTCCAAAAAATTCGTCATTTTTTGGTATTATGTACCCATCTATTTTTTCTTTAACAAAAGCTTCTTTTAGTTTTTTTATTTTTTCCATTTTAGCATTTTATTTTTTTTGTATCTATCCCATCCAGGACTTCTATACTCTTCATCAAATTCCATTGTATTATCTTGATTAAATTCAAAATCATCTGTCTCATTAAGGCCTATCTCATTTTTTTCCACACTATCCTCAGGAATTTCATTAATAAATCTTGAGGGTAAAGCGTCTATCCAGTCTCCATGATATGCTCTTTTCATCGCAAAGGATAAGTAAGCCTCTTTTTTTGCTCTTGTAATACCTACGTAAGCCAATCTTCTTTCTTCCTCTAAGGCAAAATCTCCTTTTTCCTCTAAAGATTTTTGATGGGGAAACAAACCCTCCTCCCAACCTGGAAGAAAAACAACATCAAATTCCAGTCCTTTAGCAGCATGCATAGTCATCAAATTTATTTTTGCACCTTCCCATTCCTGATCTATTGAAGTAGCTAAAGCAACATGTTCCAAAAAACTTTGTAAATTATCATAGTCTTGCATAGCTCTTAATAATTCCTTCAAATTTTCCAATCTGTTCTCATTTTCTAAATCTTTTTTATTTTTTAACATTGAAGAATATCCTGACTCATCTAAAACTAGTTTTAATAAATCAAAATGTTTCATGTTTATTGAAGCTTTACGCCATTTTTTTATCAAATTAATTAGATGATTAAGTGTAATTTTTATTTTAGGTTTAAAATTTCCTGACTCAATAATTTTAATAATTGAATCTTCTAAACATAGTTTGTTAGTTTTACCGAATGCATAAATTTGATTTAGAGTACTTTCGCCAATACCTCTTTTTGGCGAACCAATTACTCTTTCTAAAGCTAAATCATCAAATTTTTGATTAATAATTCTTAGATATGCTACTGCGTCTTTAATTTCTGCTCTTTCATAAAATTTAATACCACCTAGAACTCTATATCCAATACCAACTTGAAGAAATCTTTCTTCAAACTCTCTTGTTTGATAAATCGCTCTTACTAATATTGAAACGTCGTTCAAAGAATACTTTTTTCTAATTTTTTGTTCAATTATATCACTCACTCCTTGGGCTTCTTCTTTACCAGTTCTGTAGCAATTTAATTTTACCAATTCACCTTGATTTGCAGAAGACCATAGTTTCTTACCTACTCGATTTGAATTATTAGAAATTAAATTAGACGCTGTTTCTAATATGTTTTTTGTTGATCTATAGTTCTGCTCTAATTTGAATACCTTACAGTTTTGATAAATTTTATCAAAAGTAAGAAAATTTTTTATTTCTGCTCCTCTCCAACTATAAATTGATTGATCGTCATCACCAACACAACAAATATTTTCGTCATTATTTACAAGAAGATTCAACCATTTATTTTGTATAAAATTTGTATCTTGAAACTCGTCCACTAGTATATATTTGAAATTTTTTTGATATATTTCCCTTATATCCTTATGATCTTCAAAAAGCTTGACGCAGAATAAAATTAAATCACCAAAGTCAAATGCGTTTAAATCTTTAGTTTTATTTTGATATATTTCATAAACTTTTAATATACCTTTTATTATTGAGCCTGCTTTTTCCAATTTTACATCTTGTGGCAAAAGACCTTTATTTTTCCATTGGTCGATGTGATACATAATTAGTTGAGGTGAAAATTTTTTAGCATCTAAATCTTCTCCCTTGACTATATTTCGAATTAATTTTTTTTGGTCATCCGTGTCTAAAATTGTA
>MDTB01170734.1_pt1 | contig 13739 bp, 13 predicted proteins | sample 811161 | NCBI WGS metagenome assembly MDTB01 (sample SAMN05326650, study PRJNA326480) | marine metagenome | isolation source: seawater | place: Mediterranean Sea | collected 2009
GGTAACTAATTAAACGTATTGAACATGTAGATCTTAACTGATAGTTTTAACGTATGAATTTGTACGTGTTCATTAGCCAATTCTCCTGAAACTATCTGAACATCAATCGGAGAGGTGGCCGAGTGGTTGAAGGCGCACGCTTGGAAAGCGTGTAAAGGAGCAATCCTTTCATGGGTTCGAATCCCATTCTCTCCGCCATAAATTTAATAATTTTTATAGTAATAATCTATTTTGCCATCACTACAGAATGATTTTATTTTATAAAAATTAAATTTTTTTAAAAATTTATTAGTTTTAATTAAATGTTTGTTATAAATTTCAATTTGAAGAAAAATTTTATTTTTTTTTAAAAGTATTTGTAATCCTTTGAGAACAGACTCTTCATGACCCTCAGTATCAATTTTTAATATTATCTTTTTATTTTTTATTTTGAGAATATCATCACCTTTCTTAAATAATGCATTTTCAGTATAAAAATTACTTAGTTTGTCTTTTTTATTTACAACACCGAAACCTCCTGTTTGGATATAACTATCTCTTATTTTTGACTTCATAAGGAGTTTGGTATTTTTATTAGATAATCCAAATTTATAAATTTTTGTATTTTTTAATTTTGGATTATTTTTCAAGTTAACCAAGAATTTTTTAATTGATTTATTTATTGGCTCAAAGGATCTAATTTTAATATCTTTAAAATTATTATTTATAATTAAACTGTAAACTCCAGAATTAGCACCGACATCGATAAAATAATGAAAATTAGAATTCTTGATATTTCTAATTAAATATTCTATTTGTTTATTTTCGTATTCTCCAAATAAATATATTTCCTTATCCATTGGTTCATTAATATCTCCAATTAAGTTTAGACCAAAAAAATTATAATGAATTTTTGATTTTGATATTAATTTAAAAAACCTTTTTATTATCGAAGGGTAAAGTCTTTTAATAATTGGAATTTTTTTTAACAAACTTTTTTTAATCATGGTTTGGTTTATATTTTTTTTAAAAAATTTAATGGCTTGAATTCTTAATATATATAGTTAATAACAGTATCTTTACTAGCTCTTTTGATAACTAAAAAATTATAAATATTCAAAAAAAGTGCTATAAACATTAAACTTTTCATATGAAAAAAAATAATTTCACAGCATATCAAGCCGACTCTATTAAGGTTTTAAAAGGCCTTGAGGCAGTTAGAAAAAGACCAGGAATGTACATCGGTGATACAGATGATGGCACTGGTTTACATCATATGGTGTATGAAGTAGTTGATAATTCTATTGATGAGGCACTAGCTGGACACTGTAAAAATATTAAAGTTAGAATTAATTATGATGGAACTATTACTGTGAATGACGATGGTAGAGGGATACCAGTCGATATGCATAAAGGTGAAAAAAAATCAGCAGCAGAAGTTATCATGACCCAACTTCACGCAGGAGGAAAATTTGATCATGACTCTTATAAAGTTTCAGGAGGATTGCATGGTGTTGGGGTCTCAGTAGTAAATGCGTTATCAGAAAAATTACAATTAGAAATAAATAGAGATGGGAAAAAATATTTTATAGAATTTAAAGATGGAGAGGCAAAAGCCCCTTTAAAAATAATTGGGAAATCAAAACAAAATGGTACCCAGATAACATTTTTGCCTTCTAAAGAAATTTTTTCTTCAATAAAATTTAGTGCAAATATTTTAATTAAAAGAATGAGGGAATTAGCATTTTTAAACAAAGGAATTAAAATTATTTTTAATGATGCAAGTCAAAAAAAAGAAAAAATAACAGAGTTTAAATTTGATGGGGGCGTCCTAGAGTTCGTAGACTTTTTAGATGAAAAAAGAGAAAAATTACAAAATAAAAGTGGTAATGATTTATTTAAAAAACCTATATATATTGAGGGAAAAAAAAATAATATAGAAATTGAATGCTCATTAAAATGGAATGCTAGCTATTCAGAAGATATTTTTCCTTATACAAATAATATATTCCAAAAAGATGGTGGAACACATCTATTAGGTTTTAGAAGTGCGCTTACTAGGGTCGTGAACAAATATGCAAACGAACATAATCTTCTGAAAAAAAATAAATTAGCAATATCTGGAGATGATATTAAAGAGGGTCTTACTTGTGTTTTGTCTGCTAAAATTCCAGATCCAAAGTTTTCATCACAAACAAAAGATAAATTAGTTTCTTCAGAGGTGAGAATGATAGTTGAAACTATTATTAATGAAAAATTGTCGATTTGGTTTGATCAAAATCCATCTATTTCAAAAATAATATTAGCTAAAGTTATCCAAGCAGCAATGGCAAGGGATGTTGCGAGAAAAGCTAGAGAAAATGTTAGAAGAAAAGGGGCTCTTGAATTAAGCGGTCTTCCTGGAAAATTAGCCGATTGCCAAATAGGTAAACAAGAGGGTACAGAACTATTTATTGTAGAGGGAGATTCAGCTGGAGGTTCAGCGAAACAGGGACGAAATAGAGCAAATCAAGCCGTGTTACCTTTAAGAGGTAAAATTTTAAATACCTATGTTGAAGATTTAAATTTAAAAAAAAATGGTAATGGTAATGGTTCAGACCATAGAACTAAAGCCTTATCAAAAATGATTTCTTCTAACGAAATAGTCACTTTGATCAATGCTCTTGGTTTAGATCCAAAAGCCCAGGAGATTGATTTAAAAGATTTGAGATATGGGAAAATTATTATTATGACAGATGCTGATGTTGATGGATCTCATATTAGAGCTTTATTATTAACTTTTTTTAATAATGAACCATTCAATAAATTGATTGAAAATGGAAATATTTACTTGGCACAACCACCTCTATTTAAAATAAATAAAGGAGTTAAAGGAATATATATTAAAGATGAAAAAGAACTAGAGGATTATATTGTCAATAATAATAAAGAATTAAAAAAAATAAAAAAAGGGACAAAGGAGTTTTTAAAAGAACTAGATTTAGAAAAATCTAAAATGAACATACAGAGATTTAAAGGATTGGGAGAAATGAATCCTGAGGAATTATGGAGCACAACTTTAGATCCTGAAACAAGAAACCTACTTAAAGTACAGTACTCTAAAGATTTTAAAAAAGATCAGAATTTAATTCATACACTTATGGGAAATGATGTTGCGCTTAGAAAAGATTTTATTATATCTAACGCAATAAATGTACAAAACTTAGATATTTGAAGATGAAGTTTTTTGAAACTTCAAAATATCATTCATTTGAAAAATCTACATATATAAAGTTAAGATGGATAGGTATAATTGGACAACTAATATCTGTTAATTTTGTATATCTAATTCTTAATTTTAAATTTGATTTTATTTTTTCGAACTTAATAATTTTCTTTGGAATATTAAGTAATCTATATCTAATTTTTATTCATAAAAAAACTCAACTTTCAGATGAGTCAGCATTTATATTCTTGGTCATAGATATTCTTCAACTAGGTTTTTTACTTTTTTTAACTGGAGGTATAGTAAATCCCTTTGTAATTTTTTTATTAATTCCAAGTGTTTTTTCCTCCTCAAATTTAAGCTTTAAAACTAATTCTTTACTTGTAACTTTAACTACAATTATAATTTCTTTATTAACATTCTATTCCTTAGATTTACCAAAACCTATTAGTGATCATTTTCATGTAAGCCCATATTACTATTATTCTATACCTGTTGCATTAATAGTTGCTTTATTTTTTTTAAATTTTTTTGCTATGACTTTTGGAAATCAATCTCGATTAAGAAAAGAAGCTTTGGCAAAAATGGAAGAAGTGATGGCAACAGAGCATGAACTTTTATCTTTAGGTGGCCAGGCGGCTGCAGCAGCACACTCATTAGGAACACCTCTTTCTACTATAAAAATTATAACTCAAGAACTTGCTAAACAATTTAGTGGTCAAAAAGAAGTTGAAAAAGATATTGAATTACTATCTAGCCAAGTTGAAAGATGTAATCAAATTTTAAAACGTTTAAGTTTGAACCCTGTAGAAGAAGATGATTTTATTGATAAAGATTTAACAATGAGAGAATATTTAAGTGAAATAATTTCATCCTTTAAAGAGATTAGTTCTAAGAAATTCGTTTTAAATTTAGACCAAGATTCAAATTTAAAAAAAATAACTAAATCTATTGAAATTGTTTATGGCCTTAGAAATTTTATTGGAAATGCCAATAAATTTTCAAGAAGTTCAATTTATATAAATCTAAAAAGTGATAGTGAGTTTACAGAAATTACTATAGAGGATGATGGAAAAGGTTATCCCAAAGATGTTTTGTCTAAAATAGGTGAGCCTTATTTAAAACCCAATAACCCTTATCACAAAGAAAAAACTGGATTAGGACTTGGATTGTTCATAGGAAAAACTCTCTTAGAAAAAAATTTTGCCTCTATTAATTGTAGAAACTCAAAAACTAGGGAGGGTGCTGAAGTAATAGTGAAATGGAAAAATAAGGATTTACTCAAGATTTAATGAAATTTTTTCGTTTCAAACAATGAACTTAACTGAGATATCATAACATCACCCAATTCATTTACATCTGTAATTTTAATTGCTTTATCATAATATCTTGAAACATCATGACCAATACCGATTGCCAAAACTTCAATTTCGGTTTTATTTTCAATATATTTTACCATTTTTTTTAGGTGCTTTTCTAAAAAATCTCCTGAGTTTACAGAGAGAGTTGAGTCATCAACAGGCGCACCGTCTGAAATAACCATTAATATTTTTCGTTCTTCTCTCCTTTTTTTAATTCTGTTAAAGGCCCAAGAAATAGCCTCCCCATCAATATTTTCTTTAAGTAGTCCTTCTTTAAGCATTAAACCTAAGTTATTTTTAGCCTGTCTCCAATGAGTATCTGCTCCTTTATAAATTATATGTTTCAAGTCATTCAATCTTCCAGGTGTTTTAGGTTTTAAGCTTTTATTCCAAAGTTCTCTACTCTGGCCCCCCTTCCAATTTTTTGTAGTAAAACCTAAAATTTCAACTTTTACCGAACATCTTTCCAAGGTTCTCGATAAAATGTCGGCACAAATTGCAGCTATTGTAATGGGCCTTCCTCTCATAGAACCAGAATTATCGATCAGAAGAGTTACAATTGTATCTTTAAAATCCAAATCCTTTTCTTTTTTGAATGAAAGAGAGTTGTATGGATCCATTATTATTCTTGGTAATTTGGAGCTATCAAGAAGACCTTCTTCTAAATCAAATTCCCACGCTCTATTTTGTTTTGCAAGTAATTGTCTTTGAAGTTTATTTGCAAGTTTGGTGATAACATCTTGAAAACCAATAAGTTGTTGATCTAAATTTTTTCTTAGTTTTGAAGCTTCATCTGAGTTTTCTAAATTTTCAGCTTTAATGATTTCATCAAATTGAGTGGTAAAAATTTTATAATCAAGATTAATACTATCTATATTTTTTTTAACAACTTGTTGTGGAGTTTGTTCTTCTACTTCGTTTTCTAAAAGTTGTTCATTTAAGCTAAAATCATCTATATTATACTCTGCATCTAGAGACGTTTGAGTTTCTTGTTCATTATTTTCATCTTTATTATCATTTTTATCACTGTCTTGATCATCATTAGAGGGATTATCTTGACCCTGGTCTTGATTTTCTTCTTTTTTTTCATCGTTTTCTTCACTTTGAAATATATCCATCTCCTCTAAAATTTGTGTAAATTTTGAACTATATCTATTTTGATCCTCTAAGTTTTCTAGTAGAAACTTTTTATGTTTATCTATTGATTTTTCAAAATCTTTTTCCCAAAAATTTAACATTCTTGTTGTTAAAGAGTTCAATTCTATTTTATGGAAATTTTTAAGCATATAAAGTTCAAATGCTTCCGTTACTGAAACATCTTCTTTGCTTCTTAATTGTTCTTTTCTTGTTCTACCTATTATATGTGTATAATTTTCAGTAAAATTTTTTTCTATTCCTTTAAGTATTTTTCCACCTAAAGCTTCATATCTTATTTTTTCTGCAATATTGTAAAGAGACCTTGAAGACGTATTTTTAGGTAAATTTTTTTGATAGATATTTTTGTTTGAAAATTTTTTCTTTAAGGCCTTCGAGTCTGTTTCAGCACGTAATCTTATAAAGTCACTCGGTTTAAGAAGATTATCAATTTCAATATCGTTTAACTCATCAGATCTTTTTTTTTTGGATAAATTATCCAAGCCAAAATCATCAGAAATTACTCTTAATGTTGAGTTTAAAGCAACTTTAAATTTTTCTATTAAATTACTATCTTTATTACTCATCTAGATTTGAATATTTATCAATGACTCCGGTAGTTCTTCACCAAAACATCTTTGATAATATTCTGCGATTGTATTTTTTTCAATATCATCGCACTTATTTAAAAAGGTTACCCTAAATGCATATCCAGTATCTTTAAAAATTTCTGAATTTTCTGCCCAATGCATGACAGTTCTCGGGCTCATAACAGTTGAGATATCACCCGCAATAAAACCTTTTCGAGTTAAAGAAGCTACTTTGATCATATTAGAAACTTTTTCTTTCCCTTTTGTATTATTAAGATTTTTATTTTTGGCTAAAATTATATCTAGCTCTCTTTCCATATTTAAGTAGTTAAGCGTTGTTACTATGTTCCATCTATCCATTTGTCCCTGGTTTATTTGTTGAGTTCCATGGTAAAGTCCTGTTGTGTCGCCTAACCCAACAGTATTAGAAGTTGCAAACAATCTAAAGAATTTATTTTGTTTAATAACTTTATTTTTATCTAATAATGTAAAATTTCCCTCAGCTTCTAAAACTCTTTGAATTACAAACATAACATCGGGTCTTCCTGCATCATACTCATCAAAAACTAGTGCAACTGGGTTTTGTATCGACCAAGGAAGAATACCCTCGTTAAATTGAGTAACTTGTTTTCCATCCTCAAGAACGATTGCGTCTTTACCAATCAAATCTATTCTACTAACATGACTATCTAAGTTAACACGAATGCAAGGCCAATTTAATCTTGCAGCAATTTGTTCTATATGTGTGGATTTTCCAGTTCCATGATAACCTTGAACTAGGACTCTTTTATTATAAGCAAATCCAGAAATAATTGCTACAGTAGTATCTCTATCAAATTTATAAGTTTTGTCTATTTCAGGAACATACTCACTTTTTTTTGAAAATGCGTCTACTTCCATTTCAGAGTCAATACCAAAAGTTTGTTTTATAGAAACTTTAATATCAGGTTGTATGTTCAGATTGGGTGTCAATTTTTTCTCTATATGTATTTTTTAGTTGTGTGTATGCCAGTGTAATTAATTTTAGTTTTTCTTCGTATTTCTTATTTCCGGCATTTATATCTGGGTGAAATTTTTTGACAAGTAATTTGAACTTATCTTGTATCTTTATCCACTTTAAACCTACAGAAATACCAAGAATTCCAAATGCTTTTATATCCTTATGATCAAATTTAAATTGACGCATATGATTATAGTCACCATTTATCTTATCTTTATCTAGCTCATCTCTAAGAGTGTTGTTCCAAAGAACTTTAAAAAAATTATCTGAAGAACTAAAACTTTGTGTAGGTTTATGCCAAATCATATCTGACTTTAAAAAACTTATTACCTGATCATCATTCATGCCTGAAAAATAATTCCAGTTCTTATTAAATTCTTTTACATGTTTCAAGCATAGCATTCTATATCTTTTACTATTATCTTTTTCTAAAGGTGCCCTGAATTCACCAATTTCATTACAATTATTCCAGTCGCAAATGTTTTTCATGATATATAATGATACTTATGGATATAAATGAATTAATTGCAATTGTAAAAAATAAACTTCAAAATCAATTTGATACTGAAAATGTTAATATTGAAGATAAATCATTTCTACATAAAAATCATGTTGGTAATAAAAAGGGAAAATTTCATTTAAAAATTACCTTAAAATCTTCAGAGCTTAAAAAGTTATCTAGAATAGAAAGTAATAAAAGAGTTTATAAAGTTTTAGATCAAGAATTAAAAGAGTTTATACACTCAATCCAAATTTTAATTACTTAGCTCTTTTTTTAAAAATAAAGCTATTGTTTGTTTATTAAATTCTTGATTAATTAAAGGTAAGCCAATTTTTTTTAATAAGACAAGACTTATTTTATTTGAATTATTTTTTTTATCTTTAAGCATAAAAGATAAAATTTTATTTAAATCTTTCACTTTAAAAAACTTATTTAAATCTGATGGAAAACTTAATTTGTAAATATGATCTAAAATTAAATCATAATCACCTTTTTTAAGCAATTTATTTTTAAAACTAAAATTTAAAGCAGTTTTCATTCCAAGAATAACAGCCTCTCCATGATTAAGTTTTTTTGAATAACCTAAAGATGCTTCATACGCATGTGCAAAAGTATGGCCAAAATTTAATATTTTTCTAAATCCCTCTTCTTTTTCATCTTTTTCAACAACATCTCTTTTAATTTTACAACTTTGATAAATTACTTCTCCAATAATTGGAGACGAAAGACTCAATATTTCTTTAATATTTTTATTTAAAAAATTATAAAAATTTTTATTAGCAATTATAGAATGTTTTAAAATTTCTCCATACCCACAAATAATTTCTCTCTTTGGTAAAGTTTTTAAAAATTCAATATCAGTGATCACTAAGTTTGGCTGATAGAAACTTCCAATTAAATTTTTACCGTATTTAGTGTTTACCCCAGTTTTACCTCCTATTGATGAGTCAACTTGAGATAAAAGGGTAGTTGGTATATTTATAAATTTCATACCTCTTTTAAACAAGCTAGCTGCAAATCCACCAATATCACCTGTTATTCCACCGCCAACAGAAATTAAACAATCGTTTCTTGAGAAATTTTTATTTAACAGAATGTCTAAAATTTTATTTATACTGTTTATATTTTTATTAATTTCATTAGCTTTTAAAAAATGAATATAAATATTTTTCTTAAATAAAGATTTTTTAATTTTTAAAATAATTTTTTTTGGGATATTTTTGTCAATTATAAGCAAACATTGTTTAAAGTGAACTGAATTATCTTTCAAAATTTTTGAAAAATTTGATAATAAGTTAGACCCAATTATAATTGGATATTCTTGAGTAGTCGTTGTAATTTTTATTTTAATTGGTTTCATAAATTTTTAAAATTTTTTTAACAACTTCATTTTTTGATAGATTATCACATTTAATTTCATGTAAAGCTTTAGAATAAATAGTGGATCTTTTTCTTATTAAATTAATTAACTCCTTATCTGATTTGTTGTCAGTCAAAGGTCTTTTTGTATTATTTTTAATTCTATTAATTAATATTTCATTTTCCCAGTTTAACCAAAAAGAAGTATGATTTTTCAAAACTTCTTTTCTTATATTCTTATTTATAAAAGCTCCACCACCAAGAGAAATAACTACTGAGCTTAATTTTAGATTATTTAAAGTAATTTTTTCTTCAATTTTTCTAAAAAAGTCCTCTCCTTTGGTAAAAAATATTTTTTTTATTGACAGTCCTAATTCTTTTTCAATTTCTTTATCAATATCTATAAAATTTAAATTAAGTTTTTTAGCTGTTAATAAACCAATCGAACTCTTCCCCGATCCCATCATCCCCAAAAATACTAGATTTTCTTTTGATTTCATAAGTTTCTTTATTGAAATAACACAAATATGTCTTAATTTGAAATTAACTAAAGTTATATGAAATTTAATAAAAATACAATATCAGGCAAAGCTAATATTATAGAATTACTTGTTAAATTTTGTTTAGTCATAATAGTATTATTCGGTCTTATTTTTTTTCTTAATAAGATTGACTTTCCAGCTCCAAAAAAAGATATAGAAAAAGTTATTTCTAATGAAAATTTTAAAATTGTTAAATAAGAAAAATTTATCAATTATCATTTTTGTTTTATTTTATAATTCTTTGGTTATTGGTGAAGAACAACCAATAGATATTTGGAGTATAGATAAAGAAAAAATTGAAATTGATTCAAAAAAAAAAATATCTGATAAAGTATCAAATGAAAAAATAGAAAATAGCATATATAATATGCAGTCTAATAAACAAAATGAAACTATAAAGCTTGATAGTAAGCTTGTTTCAAAAGAAATTGAAATTGTTGGATTGTATGATCCTGAGAAATTTGGCCTAGATATAAATATGTGGTCTAATTCAGATGGATTAGATTTAAAAAATCTATTCATTAATATAAATAAATATAATTTATCAAGAGATGCAGCAGAAATTTTAAATATTTCTCTACTTACAAATGCCTATTATCCGAATCAAAATATTACAAAAAAAGATTTTTTAAAATTTAAATCTGATTGGTTAATAAAAGACTCAAATTTTAAAATAATTGAGGATTTTCTAATTAAGAATCAAATAATCAATATGCACCCAGAGCTAACAAGATATCTAGTAGATTATTATTTATCACAATCAAACATTAAGAAGTCATGCGAAATTTTTTCTAGGATTAAAGAACCCATTAAGAATGAATATTTATCAAAATTTAATTTGTATTGTTTAATTAATTATGGAAAAAACGAAGAGGCTCAGCTTATTTTAGACTTAAAAAAAGAAATGGGGTTTAATGATGATTATTATGAAGATAAAATTAATTACTTATTTGGTTATATAGATGAAACTGATAAAAAAATTTCACAAAACTCTATTTTAGACTTTCATTTAGCACACAGAACAAATCCTGAATTTGTATTTGAGCCTAAAAATGAAACACCAAAATTGATCTGGAAGTATCTATCAACTTCAAATTTACTGTATAATTTGCAAGATATTGAAATTACAGATATAGATAAAATTTCAACAATAGAAAAAGCTGCTCATAATAAAAATTATTCTGAGGAAGAATTGTTTCAGTTTTACAAAAGATTTCAATTTAATATTAATCAACTATTGAATATCAAAGAGTCGTATAAATCTCTTACAACAATTGAAGGGAGAGCTTTATTATATCAAAGATTATTATTAACTGAACAACCAAAACTAAAACTTGAATTATTAGAAACATTAAAAGATTTATTTAAAAATGATGGAATTGGAGACGCTTTTGAAAGTGAATTAAAGGTTTTTTTAAATCAAATTAATGTAGAAGATGTACCATCTAATTTTACAACTTTTTATAATAATTATAAAAAAAAAGAGGAAATTTCTGAGAAAAAAATTAAATTTAATAATAAAATTTTACATCAGTCTAAGTTAATAAAATATTTCAGTGGAGATTACACAAAATCTAAAATTGAAGAAGATTTAAATAAATTCTTAAAAAAAATTAAAAAAGATAAAAAATATTTCTTGTCTAAAAAAGATGTAATTTTTATTGAAGCATTAAAGTCAGATGGAATTAAAATTTCAAAAAAATATGAAGACCTTTATAAAATAAACAAATCAGAAATGCCATCAGATATACAATCAATGATCAATAAAAATCAAACAGGTGCTGCATTATTAAGAATTGTTGAGGTAATTGGTCCAGATAAAATTGAAAATATTGACGATGATACAATTTATTTTATAATAAAAGCTTTAAACCAATTAAATGTTGATTTAATTAGAAATAAATTACTATTAAAAGTTCTTCCTTTAAAAGTTTAAAAATTATAATAAAATAATTATCGATATGGCAATCAAAAATATATTAACTGAACCTAACAAACTATTAAGACAGATTTCCAAAACAGTTGATTATGTAGGAAGCGAAGAGCGGAAAATTATGGATGATATGTTAGATACTATGTATGATGCTAAAGGCATAGGTCTAGCCGCGATACAGATAGGAATTCCAAAAAGAATTATAGTAATGGATATCAGTAAAGATGAGAGTAAAAAAGAACCTAGATTCTTTGTCAACCCAGTTATAAAAGATAAAGATATTAGTAAAGCGACTTACGAGGAAGGGTGTTTATCAGTGCCAAATCAATTTGCACAAATTGATAGGCCAAGAAAATGTGAAGTTGAGTATTTAGATTATGATGGTAAAAAACAACTATTAAAAGCAGATGGATTGCTTGCAACATGCATACAACATGAAATGGATCATTTAGATGGAATATTATTTATTGATTATCTCTCAAAATTAAAAAAATCGATGATAATTAAGAAATTATCTAAACTAAAATCTAATTCAACAATTCTTTAATTAATGTCAAAAAAGATTGTCTTTATGGGCACCCCAATGTTTTCTGTACCTATTTTAAAATCTTTATATCAAAACGGATATCCTATTTCACATGTGTATACTCAACCTCCTCAAAGATCAAAAAGAGGTCAAAAAATTAATAGATCCCCTATTCATGGAATTGCAGAAACTCTAAATTTAGAAATTAGAACTCCGCGATCACTAAAAGATAATGAGGAAGAATATAATTTTTTTAAGAAATTAGATGCAGAAATGGTAATCGTTGTTGCTTATGGTCAAATAATTCCTCCACAATTTTTAGATTTAACTAAAAAAGGGTTTATAAATATTCATGCATCAATATTGCCTAAGTGGAGAGGAGCAGCTCCAATACAAAGATCAATAATGAATTTAGATAAAGAAACTGGTGTAAGCATTATGAAAATCTCAGAAAAATTAGACACAGGTCCTGTTTGTAATATTTATAAGATTAATCTAGAAAATAATTTAAACGCAAAGGATGTCTCAGAAAAACTTTCATTAATTGCTTCCGAAAAAATATTAGATAATATTGACAACATATTAGAGAACAAAGCAAATTTTATAGAACAAGATCATTCCAAAGCGACATATGCATCAAAGATTGAAAAAATTGAGGGTGATATAGATTGGAATGACAAAGCTGAATATATTATTGGTAAAATCAATGGCTTATATCCATCACCAGGAGCTTTTTTTGCTTTTAAAGGTGAAAGATATAAGGTTTTAAAAGCAGTAATTGGTAATGGAGTCGGAAGACCAGGAGAGATACTATCAGATTACTTAGAAGTTGCATGTTCAGAAAAAAAGTCTGTTAAAATCTTAGAAATTCAAAGACAAGGAAAATTGGTCCAAAAAGTTAGTGAATTTATGCTTGGTTCTCAAATTAAAAAGGGTCTCCTTATTTAAATGAATCGATATCAAGTACTTATTGAATATGTGGGTTCAAACTTTAGAGGATGGCAAATTCAAAAAAAAGGTCCAACGATCCAAGGCCTTATTCAGGAAAAAATTTCAAAACTTTTAAAAGAAAAAATAATTTTAAATGGCTCAGGTAGAACTGACACAGGAGTCCATGCTATGGAGCAATCAGCACATTTTGATTGTAGTAATAAGATTTTAGATTTAACAAAATTTTTAAAATCTATTAATCACTTTTTAAATGAAAAAGGAGTAGCGATAACTACAATAAAGAAAAGAAGCAATAAGTTTCATTCAAGATATTCTGCCAAACAAAGAATTTATAAGTATATAATATTTAATCAAATTAGTGCCCCTGTTATTGATAATAGAAGAGGATGGCATGTTAGAAAATCTTTAGATGTAGAGCTAATTAAAAAAGGTGCAAGAAAACTTATAGGAACTAATGACTATTCTACGTTTAGATCCTCTAGCTGCCATGCTAAAAGCCCAATTAGAACAATAAAATCAATAAAAATAAAATCAACTAAAAATAGAATTGAAATAGAATTTAAATCAAAATCTTTTTTACAACAACAAGTGAGATCGATGGTAGGTTGTTTAAAATATTTAGGTGAAAAGAAATGGGATTTAAAAACTTTTGATAAA
>MDTB01112871.1_pt1 | contig 13738 bp, 11 predicted proteins | sample 811161 | NCBI WGS metagenome assembly MDTB01 (sample SAMN05326650, study PRJNA326480) | marine metagenome | isolation source: seawater | place: Mediterranean Sea | collected 2009
CACATAAGAGATAAAGCAAAAGAAAAAGTTTATCATGAAATTGGAAGAGTAAAAAAAGTTTTTAGAAAAAAAGTAAAACCAATAGTTATAATAGCAGGTTGTGTCGCTCAAGCAGAAAATAATGAAATGTTAAAAAGAGAACCTTATATTGATATCGTTATTGGACCCCAATCATATCACAAAATTAATAATATGATTTTAAATCATGTTAAGAATAAAAAAAGAGAGGAGGAAACAGAATTCGATGTAATAGAAAAATTTAATTACCTTAGTAAAATAAAGAATAAGGATAGCAAAGTATCTTCTTTCTTAACTATCCAAGAGGGTTGTGATAAATTTTGTAACTTCTGTGTTGTACCATTTACGCGGGGCCCAGAGTACTCTCGACCATTTAATCAAATAATTACAGAAGCAAAACAACTAGTTAAAAATGGGACAAAAGAAATAATTTTAATTGGACAAAATGTTAATGCTTATTCCTCATCAGAAAATAACAAAAAATATAAACTATCAGATATAATTCTAGAGATAGAAAAAATACCAGAACTTAAGAGAATTCGATACACTACATCACACCCAAAAGATATGACTGAAGATTTAATTCAATGTTATAAAATAAGCAAAAAATTAATGCCTATAATACATCTACCAGTTCAGTCTGGATCAAATAATATTCTAAATAAAATGAATAGAAAACATACAATCGAAGATTATTTGTTAGTTTATCAAAAATTAAAAAAGATTAATAAAAATATTATGTTTTCAAGTGATTTTATAATTGGTTATCCAGGTGAAACTCAAAAAGATTTTAGAGACACATTAAGATTGTTAGAAAAGATTAAATTTATAAATTCCTTTTCTTTTGTTTTTAGTTCAAGGCCAGGCACTGCAGCATCAAAATTAAAAACAATAGATAAAAAAATTTCAGAAAAAAGACTAAAAATTGTTCAAGATAAATTGTTTAAAAATCAATTAGAAAATAATAAAAGTTTAAAGGGAAAAGTAATAGAAGTTTTAGTGGAAAATCAGATGAAAGATAAGGTAAAGTTATTCGGAAGAACAGATTACATGAGTTCAGTAATATTTAATGGTGACAAAAAAAATGTTGGAAAAATAGTTAAAGTTAAAATAGAAAATAGTAATCAAAATACTTTGTTTGGAAAAATAATTTTAACAGAAAATAAAAAGGCAGCTTAAAAATTGAGTAGTATAACTTCAAGAAAGATTAATTCATCATTAAAGTTTGTTTATTCCGACAACAATTCTTTAAGTGTCATTTTTAATGATAATGATTTACTCATGGGTGTTGTGGGTGAATTTAATCAAAATTTGAAAGAATTAGAAAAGATAACAAACACAAGCCTCTATTCAAGAGGTAATTCAATATTAATCAAATCAACTGTAGAAAAAAATGAAATTATAAAAAATGCAATTCAATTTCTTGCTACTCAATTTATTAATAATGGAAGTATTGAAAAAAAAGATATAATTTCTTCTTTAGATAAATTTATGATTGAAGAAAAAGTAAAAAAAATAAATCAAAATATTTCAGATATTATCAAAACTCCAAAAAAATCTGTGATACCTAGGTCAGAGAGGCAAAAAAAATATGTAAGAGCACTGAGACAAAGTGATATCATAATTTCAGCTGGACCAGCTGGAACAGGTAAAACCTTTTTAGCTGTCGCTGTTGCACTGACAATGCTTTTAGAAAAAAAAATAGAAAAAATTATTCTATCCAGACCGGCCGTAGAAGCTGGCGAACGTTTAGGTTTTTTACCAGGTGATATGAAAGAAAAAGTTGATCCATATTTAAGACCTTTGTATGACTCTTTATACGATCTTTTTGATTTTGAAAAAATTCAAAGAATGATTGAGATAGGAGATATTGAGATTGCACCTTTGGCATTTATGAGAGGTAGAACATTAAAAAATTCTTTTGCAATACTTGACGAGGCACAAAACGCTACTGATACACAAATAAAAATGTTTTTAACTAGACTAGGTGAAAATTCCAAAATTGTAATTAATGGCGATCCAACACAAATTGACTTACCAAATAAAACTTTATCAGGCCTAGATAGAGCAAAAAAATTATTAGGTCATTTGGACGAAATATCGGTCATTGATTTTGATCATTCTGATGTAGTCAGGCACCCTTTAGTTTCAAAGATTGTAAAGGCTTATTCAGATAAAATTGATGATTAAAGTTAACACTATTTTAGAGGATAGTCTTTGGAAAAAAAAAATAAAAAAACCTTCCTTTTTTTTTAGTAAATTAATAAAATTTTTTCCTAAAAAATATCAATTTGGTAATAAAAAAGTTTCTTTAACGGTTTTACTTTCTAATAGTAAAAAAATTAAAAAACTTAATAAAAAATTTAGAAAAAAAAATAAACCCACTGATATTTTGTCTTTTCCTTTTGAAACAAAACCATTTAGAGAAAAGAAAATTTATTTAGGAGACATCATCATAAATTATGAATTTATGAATAAACCTAAATTTTTATCAAATTTTGAATTTAAAAATAAAGTATTAAAAATATTTATTCATGGTTTTCTTCATTTATTAAATTACGATCATATTAAACTGAAAGATTTTGAAAAAATGAATAAAGAAGAAAAAAAAATTTATAACTTCATAAATAAAAAAATTGGAACAATTATATAAAAATAATTTTTTAAGTTCATCATACTTAATTTTTTTAGGAGCTTTAAGTTCTTTTAGTCTTCCACCGTATAATTATTTTTTAATTAATTTTATTACTTTTAGTTTATTTTTTATTTTTTTAATAAATAAAAATAATACTCAAAAAAACAATTTTTATTATTTTAAATATGGTTGGTTATTTGGGTTTGGTTATTTTTTTGGTGGATTATATTGGATTACTATTGCACTAACTTTTGATAAAAATTTTCAAATATTAATCCCTATCTCATTAATTTTAATACCATCTTTTTTAGCAATTTTTTATGGATTAGCTGTATATTTTTTTTCTTTTTTTAAAAAGAATAAAAATATATCTTTAGTATTGATCCTTTCAATTTCGATTGGAATTGTAGAATTTATAAGAGGAAGTATTTTAACTGGTTTTCCATGGAATTTATTTGTTTTTTCTTTTTCAAATAACTTGGAGTTTATCCAGATTTTGTCAGTTTTAGGAACTTACTCATTTAATATTATTTGTATAACTTTCTTTTTGACCCCAGCAGTTTTTATATTACGTAATACTAAAATTGAAATATTTTTTTGTTTAACTTCTATATTACTTGCAGTCTCTTTTTTAATTTATGGAAATATAAGATTAAATGATCAAAATTTGACTACTAAAAAAGAAAATGAATTTACTATAAAGATAGTATCTTCAAAAATAGATATTAATAGATTTTATAGCCCGGATAATGAGCAACAAATACTTGAGGAATTAATAAGCTTGAGTAATCCAAATCCTGACAAGTCAACATTATTTATTTGGCCAGAAGGAATATTAACATCAACAAATTTAAATGAATTAAAAAGATATAAGAATTTATTTACAAAAAATTTTAGTGAAAAACATTTAATCATATTAGGAATTAATAATAAAATTTTAAATAATAGTGATAAAAAAATTTATAATTCGCTAGTAGTCATAGATAAAAATTTAAATTTAAAAGATATATATTATAAGAATAAATTAGTCCCATTTGGAGAATTTTTACCATTAGAGAAGTTTTTAGGTTTATTAGGTCTAAGAAGTATAACCTATGGATACCAATCCTTTTCAAGTGGTAAAATTAGAGATGTAATTAAAATAAAAGATGAATACTTTGATTTAAGTTTTTTACCTCTCATATGTTACGAAATAATTTACTCAGGAAAACTTTATAAAGACTCAAATTTTAATTTTATAGTTAATATTTCAGAGGATGGATGGTTTGGAAATTCTGTTGGTCCACATCAGCATTTTGTTCATTCAATTTTTAGATCTATTGAAGAGGGAAAAAGTATTATTCGATCTGCTAATAATGGAATATCTGCATATGTAGATACTAAAGGAAGAGTGGTAAAAAAAATTGAGTCAACCCAGGGTGGTGTTATAGAAATAACTGGTACAGATGAGCAAAAACAAACTATATTTTTTAAAAATGGTAATAATATATTCTTTTATTTATTGATAATTTATATTACTTTTGTTTTTTTTATAAACAAAAGAAGAGGGAGATAGCAGTGAAAAAAAATTATTTATTTACAAGTGAATCAGTTTCAGAGGGACATCCAGACAAAGTTAGTGACAGGATATCAGACATGGTTGTTGATTCATATTTAGGTGCAGAACCTATTCAATCAAGGGTTGGATGTGAAACTCTAACAACTACTAACAAAGTTGTTTTAGCGGGAGAAGTAAGAGGACCTGAAATTAAAAAAGATGAATTAATTCAAAAAGTTAGAGACTGCATTAAAGACATCGGTTATGATCAAGATGGTTTTACATGGAAAGAAGCCACAAAAATAGAAAGTCATCTCCATGCTCAATCAACTGATATAGCAATGGGAGTGGATTCATCTGGAAATAAAGATGAAGGTGCAGGTGATCAAGGTATAATGTTTGGATATGCCTGTAATGAAACTGATGTTTTAATGCCAGCGCCCATTCATTACTCTCATAAAATTCTAAGACTGATGGCTGAAGATAGAAAATCTGGTAAATTAAAAAATATTGAACCAGATAATAAAAGTCAAATTACAATTGAGTATAAAGACGGAAAGCCAGAAGCTGTAAAGTCAGTAGTAATTTCTACACAACATTCTGCTGACGTTAATCAATCTCAAGTTAGAGAATTAGTAAAACCTTACATAGAAAAATCTATTCCGAAAAATCTTTTAACAGAATTAGATGAAAAAGAAATCTATGTTAATCCAACTGGGAATTTTGTAATAGGAGGCCCAGATGGTGATGCTGGACTAACAGGTAGAAAAATAATTGTAGATACATATGGTGGAGCAGCACCTCATGGAGGTGGAGCATTTTCAGGTAAAGATCCCTCTAAAGTCGACAGATCAGCTGCTTATGTGTCGAGATATCTAGCTAAAAATGTTGTAGCTTCTGGAATAGCAGAGAAATGTCTAATTCAATTAGCATATGCAATTGGTGTATCTAAACCATTATCAATATATGTTGATCTTTTTGATAATGATGAAGAGAAAAATAGGCATGTTGAAAAATTGATTAGTGAAAACTTTGATTTAAGTCCAAGAGGTATAAGAGAGATGTTGGGTTTAAATAAACCAATTTATCAAAAAACTGCTGCCTATGGTCATTTTGGAAGAGATCCAGAATCAGACGGTTCTTTTTCTTGGGAAAAAACTGATAAAAAAGGTATTTTTAGTAAGTAATAAGTTGAAAACTAGAAAAAAGTAAATATATTCAAGATACATTATTGAAATTTCAAAAATGGGCCTCGGCCCATTTTTTTTTGGAAGTAACTAAATATGTTAAATAAGAGAGCAGACAAATTAGAATTATTAAGAATTGCAGAAGCAGTAGCTTTAGAAAAATCTATTGATAAAGAGCTAATTATAAGCTCTATGGAAAATGGTATAGCGAAAGCTGCTAAATCAAAATTTGGGCAAGATAATGAAATAAAGGTTCTTATTGATAGAGATAGTGGAGATATTGGGATTTATAGAAAATTGATAATTGTAGATAAGCCAGAAAATTTAAATACAGAAATAAGTTTGAAAGATGCTATCGACTTAAATGAGTTAAATAATAATAAAAAGATAGGAGAGGAAATTTTGCAATCTCTTCCTTCATTTGACTTTGGCAGAATAGCAGCCCAAACTGCAAAACAAGTAATAAGCTTTAATGTAAGAGAAGCAGAAAGAGAGCGTCAATTTAATGATTTTATTGAAAAAAAAGATTCTGTTTTAAGCGGAATAGTTAAACGTTTGGAATTTGGAAATGTTATAGTTGATCTAGGCAAAGCAGAGGCAATTATTCAAAAAAATGAAATGATACCTAGAGAAAACATAAAAGCAGGAGATCGAATTAAAGCTTACTGCTATGATGTTAGAAGGGAAACAAGAGGACAACAAATATTTTTGTCAAGAGCTCATCCAAAGTTTATGGAAAAACTATTTATACAAGAGGTCCCAGAGATTTACGATGGACTTATTGAAATTAAATCCTCTGCAAGAGATCCTGGAAGTAGAGCAAAAATTTGTGTTAAAGCTGTAGACACATCATTGGATCCTGTTGGAGCATGCGTTGGTATGAGAGGATCAAGAGTTCAAGCTGTTGTTAATGAACTTCAAGGTGAAAAAATTGACATTGTAAATTGGTCAGAAGATCCTGCAATAGTAGTTTCTAATGCACTATCTCCTGCTGAGGTACAGAGAGTAAATATTGATAGGTCAGCAAAAAAATTAGATGTTATCTTAACAGAAGAAAATTTGAGTAAAGCAATTGGTAGAAGAGGACAAAATGTAAGGTTAGCGACTAAATTAATTAACTATGAAATTAATATTATGACTGATCAAGAAGACTCAGAGAGAAGACAATTAGAATTTAAAGAAAAAACAGAAAATTTTGTAAAAAATTTAGAATTAGACGAGACATTAGGTCAATTACTTGTTGCTGAAGGCTTTTCTTCAATTGATGATATTAAAGATAGTAATGCAGAATCTTTATCAAAAATAGAAGGAATAGAAAATGATACAGCAAAAGCATTAATTGAAAGAGCAAAAGATTTTTATTTAAAAGATCAAGAAGAAATTTCAAAAAGAATTAAAGATTTAGGTGTTGAAAATGATTTAATAAATCTCAAAGGGCTTACTCCTGGTATGTTAGTGACCCTAGGAGAGCAAAAAATTTTGAATTTAACGGATTTTGCAGACTTAGCCTCTGATGAGCTAACGGGTGGTTATGATATAGTTAAAGGAGAAAGAATTAAAATTAAAGGATATTTAGAGGATTTTGCTTTATCTAAAACTGAGTCAGATGATTTGATTATGTCTGCAAGAAGTATAGTTTATAAAGATTAGGAAATGAGATATGGAAAACAAAAAAACAAAATTAACACTTTCTGGGATAGCCAAAAAGTCTATAGAAAATATTGAATTAGCAAAAACACAAAGTAAAAATTCAGTAGTAATTGAAAAAAAATCAAGCAGGTTTCCCGGTAAAAAATCTTTTATTAAGCAATCTGGAACAAGACAGCCTAGTCAAAAAACAGGAGAATTTAGAAGTGGAACTTCTTCATTTACTCCTAGAACTATTAGCCCTTTAAAATCCTCAGCACCTCCGATAGCAAATAATTATGAGAGACGAAAATTAGCAGAACAAAGAGCTACAAGAAGGCTTAAAGGTGACCCAACAACAAAAGGAAAGTCAGGAACAAAAAAAAGAGAATTAAAATTAACTGTATCCAGGGCTTTGAGTGATCAAATAGAAACAAGAGCTAGAAGTTTAGCATCTCTTAAAAGAGCAAAACTAAAAGAAAATAGGTATTTAACGAAAGAGGAAATTCAAGAAAATTTAAAACCAATCAAAAGAGATGTAAATATTCCAGAAGCAATTACCGTAAGAGAACTGGCTAACAGAATGGCAGAACAATCAAGTAATGTGATAAAGCATTTACTTAGCATGGGAGTTACAGTTACTATTAATCAAAATCTTGCAGCAGATACGGCCGAATATCTGGTTAAAGAATTTGGACATAATCCTATTCGTGAAACTAAAGCAGAGGAGATTATTCAAAAGATAAAAGAGTCAAGATCAGAAAATTTAAAAAATAGGCCTCCCATAGTGACTGTGATGGGACACGTAGACCATGGTAAAACTTCGGTGCTTGACGTATTAAGAAGTGCCAATGTTGTTTCAGGAGAGTTTGGTGGTATTACTCAACATATTGGAGCTTATCAAATTGAACACAAATCAAATAAATTAACTTTTATTGATACACCTGGTCATGCAGCATTCACTGAAATGAGAGCAAGGGGTTCAAAATTAACTGATCTAGTTGTTTTAGTAGTGGCAGCTGATGATGGTGTTAAACCACAAACTATAGAGTCGATTAAACATGCTCAGGCAGCAAAAGTTCCGATAGTAGTTGCAATTAATAAATGTGATCTGCCAGATTCTGACCCTCAAAAAATCAAAGACCAACTTCTAACCTATGAATTAATAGCTGAAGAATTGTCCGGGGATACTTTAATGGTAGAAATTTCTGCTAAAACAAAATTGAATTTAGATAAATTAATTGAATCAATTGTACTTCAAGCGGAAATTTTAGATTTAAAAACAAATTATGACTCAAAGGCTACTGGAGTAGTTTTAGAGTCAAAAATTGATATTGGAAGAGGACCAGTGGCAACTATTATTGTTACTTCTGGAACACTTAAAAAAGGAGACTATTTCGTTAGTGGACTTAAATGGGGGAAAGTAAGAGCTTTAATTGATGATAAAGGAAAAAATATTGATGAAGCAGCACCCTCAACTCCTGTTGAAATTTTAGGTATAAATGGCGCTTCAAAATCTGGAGATGATTTTGTTGTGTTAGATAGTGAAAAAGAAGCAAAAATATTATGTGAAAATAGAGCTAAAGAAAACATTGATAGCAAAAATCCATTAACTTTTGCAACTCAAGAGTCTGCATTTAAAGATAAAGTTACTGAGGATCTTAATATAATAATTAAATCAGATGTTCACGGTTCTTCTGAAGCAATAAAAAATGCAATTTCCGCGATTAAACATGAGGAGGTTATGCCAAAAATTATTTTATCAGATATAGGTATGGTGACAGAAACAGATATCACATTAGCCAAAGCTTCCAATGCAGTTTTAATTGCATTTAATGTTAAACCAAGTAAAGAAGCTAAAAAGTTAGCAGAAAAAGAAAAAATTATAATTTCATCTTATAACATAATTTATGAGGTTTTAGATTATATAAAAAAAAGAATGTCAGGTCTTCTTACTCCGGATGTACAGGAAACAGTAATGGGATCAGCAGAAATTTTACAAATATTTAAAGTATCTGGAGCTGGAAAAGTTGCCGGATCTAAAGTTTTAGATGGAGAAATTCAAAGTGGATCAAATGCAAGACTAATAAGAGATGGAGCTATAATTCATACTGGTAAAATAGGCTCAATCTTTCGAGAAAAAAATCAAGCTAAACAAGTTAATGTGGGTCAAGAGTGTGGAATTACACTAAAAGACTACAATGATTACCAAAAAAAAGACATAATAGAGGTATTTAACTCCACATCAACAGAGAGAATGATATAATGAGTAATAAATTAGGGAAACCAGTATCTCAAAGACAGCTACGTGTTGGTGAAATGATAAAACAGTCATTAGGAATGATTTTTGTAAAAAATGAAGCCAAGGTCCCTATAGAAACAAATGGAATTACAGTAACTGAAGTTAAAATGAGTCAAGATTTAAAAATAGCGAAAGCGTTTGTATTGCCTCTTGGAGGTAAAAACGCTGAGGAAACAATAAAAGTATTAAGATCATTTTCTTTTTTGGTAAGAAAAGCTCTATCGAAAAAGATTACAATGAAATTTTTACCAAAAATTCTTTTTGCTAAGGATGAGTCATTTGAATATGCAGAAAAAATTGAAAATTTAATAAAACAAACAAACAAATAGGAAAAAACATAGTATGAATAAAAAAGCAAAAGATTTAGCAATGCATGATAAAGATACTGGTTCATCAGAAGTTCAAGTAGCTTTGCTTACAGAAAAAATTGAAATACTTTCAAAACACATAACACAATTCAAAAAAGACAAACATTCTTCGGTTGGATTGTTAAGAGCAGTAAATAGAAGAAAAAAATTGTTGGAATATCTCAAGAAAAATAAAATAGATTCTTACAAAAATGTATTAACTAAATTAAATTTAAGGAAATAAATGTTTAAAGTATCAAGACAAGAAGTAGAAGTTGGTGGAAAAAAAATAATATTAGAGACAGGAAAAATAGCTAGACAAGCTGATGGAGCAATTATTGCCACATGTGGTGAAACAGTAGTGATTGCAACTGCTGTGGGTGCAAAAAAAGTTAACCCGGAGGTAGATTATTTTCCACTTCAAGTAAGTTATCAAGAAAAATACTATGCAGCAGGAAAAATTCCAGGTGGGTATTTTAAAAGAGAGGCAAGGCCTACCGAAGCCGAAACCTTAATCTCAAGATTAATAGATAGACCAATCAGACCTTTATTCCCTGAGGAATTTAGAAACGAAGTACAGGTATTACCTACGGTACTCTCTTACGATGGAGTTAATGAACCTGATATATTGTCTATTATAGCATGCTCTGCTGCTTTGGCAATTTCTGGGATGCCTTTTCAAGGACCAGTTGCTGCATCAAGAGTAGGTTATATAGACGAAAAGTTTATTTTAAATCCATCTAAAGAAGAAATTGAGAAATCGAATTTAGATTTAGTCGTCGCTGGAACTAAAGATGCAGTTTTAATGGTAGAGTCTGAGGCTTCAGGTTTATCTGAAAAAATAATGTTAGATGCAGTTAAATTTGGACACGAAAAATTTGTTCCAGTGATTGAAGCAATTGAAAAATTAGTTAAAGATTGTGGAAAAGAACAATGGATTGTCGAGAAGAAAGATTTATCTGAACTAGAAAATAAAGTTTCAGAAAATTTTAAAGCTGATTTAACGTCAGCATTTTCTGTAAAAGATAAGCAAAAAAGATCAACATTAATTGGTGAAATTACAACAAAATGCAAAGAAATGTTTGAAGGAGATGAAATGTATTCAGACCTAGATGTTTCCATGATGTTAAAAAAAGTTGAAAAAAAAATTGTTAGAACTGATATTCTTAAGAACAAGTCTAGAATAGATGGTCGATCACTAACAGATGTAAGACAAATTGATTGTCAAGTTGGTGTGCTACCAAGAACTCATGGTTCTGCTTTATTTACTAGGGGTGAAACGCAAGCTTTAGTTACTCTAACACTTGGAACTTCTGAAGACGAACAAAGAGTGGAAAGCCTTGATGGATTAAAACGCAACAGATTTATGCTTCACTATAATTTCCCCCCTTTTTCTGTTGGAGAAACAGGAAGAATTGGAACTGGAAGAAGAGAAATTGGTCATGGCAAGTTAGCATGGAGAGCTCTTAATTCTTCATTGCCTGAACAAGAAAAATTTCCGTATACTTATAGAATTGTTTCTGAGATAACTGAGTCGAATGGCTCATCTTCAATGGCAACTGTTTGTGGTGGCTCACTAGCATTAATGGATGCAGGTGTTCCACTTAAAGCTCCAGTTGCAGGAATAGCTATGGGTCTAATTAAAGAGGGAGAAGATTTTTCAGTTCTCTCAGATATTTTAGGTGATGAGGACCACTTAGGAGATATGGATTTTAAAGTTGCAGGAACTAAAGAAGGTATTACTTCTTTACAAATGGATATTAAAATTACCGGAATAACATTTGAGATTATGGACCAAGCGTTATCACAAGCTAAAGATGGAAGAATTCATATACTAGGTGAAATGGCTAAAGCTTTAGATGGATCTAGAGATAAAGTTTCTAAGTATACTCCAAAAATTGAAACAGTTATGGTTGATAAAAAAGATATAGCTGCCGTCATTGGTAAAGGTGGAGCTACAATTAGAGAGATTGTTGAAATATCAGGAGCAAAAGTTGATGTTAAAGATACTGGAGAAGTAACTGTAGCCGCCCCAGATGAAGAGTCTAGATCGAAAGCAATGAATATGATTAAAGATATTATTGCAAAACCAGAAATGAACAAAATATACAAAGGTAAAGTAATGAAAATTATGGAATTTGGTGCTTTTGTTAATTTTTTAGGTAAACAAGATGGACTTGTTCATATTTCTGAACTCGCTCCAAAAAGGGTAGAAAAAGTTACTGATGTTGTAAAAGAGGGTGATGAAGTTAGCGTTAAAGTAATTGGTTTTGATAGAGGTAAAGTTAAATTATCTATTAAACAAGCTACAACTTAATAATCATAGATGCTTTAAGACGAAAACAAGTATACATTATTGTTTATCATTACTTGATTTAAGAACTGCTATGTTCCTATACTAGAAAAACTCAATAATGAAAAAATCAATTCCAAGATATCCAATAAATTGGAAAAAAATTTATTTGAAAAAAGGAAAAAAGATAATAGTTGTTGACGGAAATAAAATTAGAAGAAAATACGATATACACGCGATTATTAAACTTTCTGAGACTGATTTTAGAGAAATAAAAAAAAAAGATAAAAAATTAACTCACTTCAATATTCAATATACTGGGCATAAAAAAGGAAAAAAATATTTAATTGTGAAAATAGCCAGAAGAGGACATTTTGATGCAAGACTTTCCTCCCGTGCTAAACCAGCTATATTAAATTCTTCAAATTTTATTTTGACAAAATGTACTTATGTAAAAAATAACGTTAGATATGAAAGCCTTAAAAAAAATTCTTTCTTTAATAGTTTAAATAATATTAAAAATGTTGCTTCACTTAAATTAGCAATAATTAGAAGATATAAAAATAGTTTAGCTCATTTAACAAATGATGAAAAATTGTCTTTGGGAATAGCAATAACTAAATTAATCATTATCAAAAGGTTTTCTAAAATTTAGATAGATATTTAATATTTAAATTTTATATTCAAAATTTTGAGTATTCTCATTAACCTGAAGTTCAATAGCTCCATTATTTAAGTGAAAATTTCTAGCCATTTTGGTTAATGGAGATAATGTTATAAGTCTATTTAAATGATTTGATTTTTTGATCATCTTAAAAACTTCTTTTACTATTAATTTACCACCACCTTTTTTTTTAGACCAAATTGTGTAGGCTATCGCAATTTGTCCAATTCTTTGATCTCTCATTGTGCTTTTTAAGAATGCATCTTTTGTCATTAAATCTAACTCTTTAACTGATTTAGGAATTTCATTTGTAAAACCAAAACACATTACAGCACATATTTCATTTTTATATTTTACACCATATATTTTTCTTCCGTATCCAGTTCTGAATTCATTATTCAATTCTGGTCTTACTGGATCTTCATCTGTATTACACTCATTTAATACTACTAATTCAGCTCCTTTAACCCAATCAAAAAAATTATTTATCTCTTTTTTAATTATCTGTTTATTTTTTCTAAATCTTGCTTTTATTCTTGGGTTAAAATTTTTCATTTAACTAATTATACTTCACTAAATTTTTTTAAGGATATGCAACATTGGCATAGCTCCTCATTAAATTTGTATAAATTAACAAATTTTCCCTATTTTTATGGTACTTTTTATTAGGTAATATTCTTAGGATCTGGCATTCCAACCTTGTTGTATCCAGCATCTACATAGTGAATTTCACCTGTGACACCATTTGCAAGGTCGCTTAATAGATATAATGCTGAATTTCCAACATCATGGATATCAACATTTCTTTTTAGTAGAGAATGATCTTCATTCCATTTGTATAAAAATTTTGCATCTCCAATAGCAGAAGCCGCTAATGTTTTAATAGGTCCTGCACTGATAGCATTTACTCTTACACCTTTAGCACCCAAATCTCTTGCAAGATATTTAACACTTGCTTCAAGAGCTGATTTACAAACACCCATTACATTATAGTTAGGAATTGCTTTATTAGACTCGTAAGTCAAAGTTAACATACTACCACCCTCCTTCATTAATTTAGAGGCTTCTTTAGCAACTTCAGTAAATGAAAAGCATGAAATTAACATACTTCTTAAAAAATTCTCTCTAG
>MDTB01142713.1_pt1 | contig 13738 bp, 14 predicted proteins | sample 811161 | NCBI WGS metagenome assembly MDTB01 (sample SAMN05326650, study PRJNA326480) | marine metagenome | isolation source: seawater | place: Mediterranean Sea | collected 2009
CCTTATTCTGTTATAGTCATTTCCAATATTTTCAGAAATTGACTCTAAACCGTTATGCCCACCATTCGAACCACCATTTTTCACTTTGATTTTTCCAGTTTCTAAATCAAGATCATCATGGCAAACAAAAATATTGTTATTATCAATTTTAAAAAATTTTTTTATTTCAGCGATTCCAACACCAGATAAGTTCATAAATGTTAATGGTTTCAAAAAGAAAAATTTTTTGTCACAGATATTTTTCTCAGCAAATAAACTTTTAAACTTTTTTTTGTAAACAATATTTGAGTCAAAAAAATCTAAAATAATGTATCCAGTATTATGCCTATTTTTTTGGTATTTTTGGTCTGGATTACCTAGACCCGCGAGCAAGAACATTATTTCTTGTCGGCACTCTCTTTCTTCTCTTTATCATTTGAAGCCTTATCAGCACCATCAGCTTTGGTATCATCAGTTTTTGCTTCATCCCCACTTTCCGCAGTAGATGCAGCATCAGTTTCAGCAGTTGATTCAGGTTCTTTAACTACTGTTGGAGCAGCAACCGTTGCAATTGTAAAATCTCTGTCTTTAATAGTTGGATTAACGCCCTCAGGAAGCTTGATTGCTGAAATACGTATAGTCTCACCAATTTCTTTTTTAGCCAAATCAACAACTAGTTCGGACGGTATTTTGTCTGCTGGGCAGTCAAGTTCAATTTTCCGTCTAACAATATTTAATACACCACCCATTTTTAGCCCAGGGCAAGTTTCTTCATTAAGAAACTTTACTGGTATCCAAACAATAACTTTTGTATTTGCAGATAATTTTTGAAAATCTACATGAATTGGCTGATTTGACAAATTGTCAAATTCAACGTCCCTTGGCAAAACCTCAAATTCTTTACCTTCAAGAGTTATTTTCACTACTTTACTTTTAAAGTTTGTTGTTTTTAAAAAGTGATCTAATGTTGTTTTTTTTATGCTTAAACTTATATTTTTTTCTACATCACCGTACAGTATTCCAGGAACAAAACCATCAGATCTGAGCTTATTCAATTCAGATTTTCTTTTAGTATCTCTTACTTTTGCTTCAATGATGTTGTTTTGATCGCCCATAACCTGCAGTTTTGTACATTAAAGATTTAAAAAGACAAGTATGATAATTTTAATAAATTGAGACTTATTTAAAGAGTTTTGATACTGATTTTGATATAGAAATACGCTTAATTGCCTCGGCAAATAAAGTTCCAACACTTATAGTTTGAAATTTTGATGATTTTTTTATTTTTTTAACATTCATAATAGAGTTAGAAATAATAAATTTTTTTATTTTTGAGGTATTTATTTTCTTTACAGCTTCTCCGGTTAAAACACCGTGAACTACATAAGCATAAACGTCTTTCGCACCTTTGCTTTTTAAAGCAGCTGCAGCATTAACTATTGTTCCCCCGCTATCTACCAAGTCATCAATGATCACACATATTTTATTTTTAACATTTCCTATAACGTTCATCACTTCAGATTTTCCCGGACCAGATCTTCTCTTATCTATTATTGCTAAATCTGCAGACAGCCTCTTTCCAATTGCCCTTGTACGTTCTACGCTACCTGCATCAGGTGCTACACAAACTAAATTTTTAGATTTAATATTTTTTTTTATATGTTGAACAAATGTTGGCCCAGCAAATAAATTGTCAACAGGAATATCAAAGAAACCTTGGATTTGATTTGCATGAAGATCCATTGTTAATACCCGACTTGCACCTGATCCCATAAGAAGATTGGCAAAAAGTTTTGCACTTATTGGGGATCTAGGAGAAACTTTTCTATCTTGTCTTGCATAAGCAAAATAAGGAAGAACTGCTGTAATACTTTTTGCAGATGCTCTTCTTAGTGCATCAATACAAATTAAAAGCTCCATGATACTATCATTTACGGGTGTACATGTACTTTGAATTATAAATACATCTTGACCTCTTATATTTTCGTTTATTTCTACATATACCTCACCATCCGCAAATCTAATAATTTTAGTATCAACAAGTTTTTTATTTAATTTTTTAGCAATTTCCTCTGATAATTCTCTATTATTTGTACAGGATATTATTTTCATTTTTATGATCTTTTTTTACTATTATAGAAATATTTCTTCCATAATCATATTCATTTTTATGCACAGATCTACGGAAACTGTAAAATAGATTTGGATTAGAGTATGTATCAATTTTATGAATTTCAACATTCTTTTTTTGCAATCCTGCCTCTATAAATTTTTCTTGTGCAAATTGCTTTAAATTAAATAAAATTTTGTTTTTTTTTATTTTAAAAAGCTTTTTATATTTTTTATTTTTCTTACAAATTATTTTCATAAAATCTCGTTTTACCTCGTAATTCGTATAATTTATGCAAGGACCAACAGAACAAATAATATTATTATTTTTTATGTTATGCTTTTTAAACATGCTTACTCCTTTTTTGATAATGTCTTTATGAATTCCTCTCCAGCCACCATGAAGAGCGCAAATATAACTTCCGCATTTAGAAGATAATAGTATCGGAGCACAATCGGCAGTAAGAATTCCAATTAAATTATTAGTTAAGGATGTAAAAATTCCGTCGGCAGAACCTATTCTCAGATTATTATTATTTTTTTTTTAAATGAAAAATTTTATTACTATGTATTTGTTTTAGTAAATTAAGGTTTTTAACCTTAAATTTTTTTTTAATAATATCTAAATTTTGCAAAATATTTTTACGGCTATCTTTTGATCCAAGTCCACAATTTAATGATTTATATATTCCCTTTGATACACCGCCTTTATTTGAAAAAAACCTATGAGATATATTCTTAATTTTTAAAAGTTTTTTTGACTCAATTTTCATTAGTAACTAATAATACTTTAAATAAATTCCCCATTTGTTTTTTGTCTATTAATCTATTAACTGACATATCTAATTTAATTTTATCTTGTTTGTTTTTTAAGTTTTTTTTAGCCTGTTTTAATCTTGCTTGAATTCCATATTTTATTAAAAAGTCTGATTGCGACATATTTAAGGTTCTAGTAAGACTATTTTTTTCAAATATTCGGTTTATAAACTTAAAATTAACAAGGTGAGTAATATCCACATTTCCAGGATTATGAAAAATACCCACTTTTCGATGTTTTTCTAGAGCTTGCAAAGTATTTTTAAAATTTTCATCATAGTAACCATAATCAATGGTCATGAAACAATTATTCTTGTGATTTTTTACCAATCTAGAAATTTTACTTATAAATTTAAATATTTCTGGAGCATACTCAATAAATTTTGTATTTTGATTACAAAAATTCAAAACATCTTTTGGAGTTCTTTTTAGTAATAAAAATCTTGAACTAGGTTCATTTTTATTTTTATTATAAAATATATATCTTTCGTACCATCTATTTTGTATCTTTTTTAAATGCTTTACTGGAAAGGCATCTAATAATTCATTTGAAACTATAAAACAGTTGTTTTTATTAAAGTTTTTTAAGTTATTTATCCATTCGACATTAAATTTTTTAAGATTGTTTTTTTGTAATTTTTTTAAATTTTTACTTTTTTCTAAAATAAAATATTTAAATTTTATATTTTTAAATTTAAGTAGAGTTTTTACAATATCTTTTGCCATAATCCCTTCACCCGCTCCAACTTCAAGTAAATTACACTTTTTTATTCCTCTGTTTAAAAAATAATTTAAAATGTAAATTGATATTATTTCTCCAAAAATACTTGAAACATAAGGAGATGTAATAAAATCTCCCCTGGGTCCAAAAATTTTATTTTTTTCATAGTAACTGTATTTATGTTTATAGAGACATAAATTTATATATTTATCTAATGGTAATTTTTTTTTAATATTGTTTAGTATATTTGACATGAATAAAAATTATTAATCCAATAATGAGCATTGCCAAACTTAGTATAGTTCCCATACTAAGAAAACCAAAAATATACCCAATGTGTTCATCTGGTAATCTAAATTGTTCAGCGACAATCCTAAATAAACTATATAAAATTAGAAAAAAAGAAGAAATGTATCCTTTAATTTTTTTGTATTTAAAAATTAAATTTAAAAGTAAAAAAAGTAATAAACCCTCTAATAATGCTTCATAAATTTGAGATGGATGCCTTGGCACATTATCAATTTTTATAAACACAACTGACCAGGGTAAATTTGTTGGAACGCCTATTAACTCTGAATTAATAAAATTTGCAATTCTTCCTAAGAATAGCCCAATCGGTGTTATAATTGCAAGTAAGTCTGTGAATTCAAATAGTTGTATATTTTTATTTTTAATAAAATAGAATGTGATAAAAATTATACCAATCAATCCTCCATGAAAAGACATGCCACCTTGCCAAATGTATAGAATTTTAAATGGGTTGTTTATATAATAATATAGATCATAAAAAATAATATAGCCCAGTCTTCCACCAACTATTATACCAAGAACAGCATATGGTAAAAAGTCATCTAAAATTTCCTTTTTAAAATTAAAAAAATAATTTTTTTGGACAATATATTTGCCATATTGGAATGCAAATATTAAACCAAATATATATGCTAAAGAGTACCATCTAATTTCAAAATCATAAATATTAAACGCTACTGGATTTAAGTTATTAAAAAACATTAGGACGGAAATGTAAGGTTTACCCGTAAGCCAGAACCTTTTGGGTTATCTAAAAGATCGATTTGACCCCCGTGAGAGTTAACAATATCTTGAACAATTGATAATCCTAGACCTACGCTTCCAGAGCTAGCTGTACGACTTTTGTCTAATCTATAAAATGGTCTTAAAACTCTTTCTTTTTCTTTTTCAGGTATACCTGGGCCATCATCGTCAATTATAATTACTATTTTATCTTGAGGATCAGATACTTTTATTTTCACAGAATTTCCATATTTCAGTCCATTTTCGATGATATTTAAAATGGATCTCTTTATAAGATGCTGTCTTCCAATTAAAAAAAAGTTCTTTTTACATTCAAGTTTTATTTTAGATCCACTAAATTTATGCATTATTTCATTTAGCATTACTGACAAATTGAATTTATTTGAAGATAATTCAGATTGTGAAGTCGAATAATCTAGATAATCTGAAACCATTTTTTGCATTTCATTAATATCATCTTTAATTTTATCTAATTTCCCATCTTTATTTAAAATTTCGATTTGCAATTTGAGTCTAGTTAAAGGTGTTTTTAGGTCATGACTGATACCAGATAACATCGATGTTCTTTGACTAATGTGTCTTAAAATTCTTTTTTTCATTTTTTCAAATTCATTAATAGCTTTTCGAATTTCCATAGCTCCTGAAGGTTTTGTTTCTACAACATATTGACCTTTGCCAAATTTTTCAGCAGCTGATGCCAAATTAGTAATTGGACGAATTTGATTTCTTAAAAAAATAATTGATATAGATATTAACAAAATTGCTGGGACCAATATCCATAATAGGAATATTCTTCCAGATGCATTTCTTATTCTTGATTTTGGTACCAATAAATCTATGATTTTATCATCATATTCAACTAGGATCTTAACAAAATCTTTATGAATTTTAGTATTAAATTGAAATTTATAATTTAAATTTTTTTCTAGTTCTTCTTTTAATAACCTGTCATAGAATGCAAATTTTGAATATTCTTGCTTATTGCTAATATTACCATCTTTAATTTTTATGTTATATGGTTTATACTCCTTAAAAAGTCTTAATATTTTTTTTTTTTCTTCGTCACCTTTTTCATTTTGATAAAGATTAATAAATGTTGAAATCTCATCTGATAAAGAATTGACTAATCCCTTATTTGTTTTAAGCCATAAGCTATCAAAAAATACAATTGTGAGAATTATCTGAAGAAATATTACTGGAGTAATAATAATTAACAAATATCTAAAAAATAAGGTTTTAGGTAAAAACTTTTTAATCATTTAGTCTGCCCATAATACATAACCATTTCCACGAACAGTTTGTAAATAAATTGGATTCTTTGGATCAGGTTCAATTTTTTGCCTCAACCTAGTTATAACAACATCTACAGCCCTCTCTTTGTTGAGTTTAATAATTTTAGAGATGTCTTCTCTTTGAAAAACTTTTCCTAACGACATAATCATTGTTTCCAAAAGCACTTTTTCGGATTGATTAATTTTTTCAATATTTTTTTTAAAAGTTATAGTTAACTTTTTTAAATTAACTTTCCTTTCTCCAAATTTAATCAAATGCACACTTTGCTTTAAATTTTTTACTCTTTTCAAGATATTTTTTATTCTTAGTACTAATTCTTTAGGTTCAAAAGGTTTAGGAATATAATCGTCAGCTCCAGTTTCCAAACCATGAATTCTGCTTGCAGCCTCGCCCATTGCTGTCAAAAATACGATAGGTGTATTTTTATTTTTTCTTATTTCTTTAGTGAAATCTAAACCAGATTGACCTGGCATCATTATATCAACTATTAATAGATCAAATTCTAAAATTTTGATTTTATTTTTTGCATCCTCTGCATCTTTGGCAGTAGTTACAAAAAAATTTTCACTTTCAAGGTATTCTTTAAGAGGTTCACGTATACCTTTCTCATCATCAATAATAAGAATATGTTTTTTTTCTTCTTTCATTGGATAATTCTTTTTAACACATTTTTAAAATAAAGAACTTCGTCAGGCGATGATTTCTTGAACGCACTTAAAATTCTTGCTTTTTGAGAATTAAATAAATTATTACTAAATTCAGTTCCTTTAGTTGTTAAGTAAATTTCTTTTTCCCTACCGTCTTTAATCCCCTTTTTTTGCGATATGAGACCTTTTTTTACCAAGTCTTGGATTACTCTGTTCAAACTTTGCTTTGTGATTTTTAGGCTATTTAAAATCTCACTAACTCTCAAACCAGAGTTATTATCTACTAAAATCATTAATCTATGATGAGCTTTTCCCAAAGAATTTCTTTTCAGAGTCTGTTCACTGTCAGAAAATGATGATGTGTAGGACTTTAATAGTAATTCTATAACATTTTTTAAATTTTTTTCTTTTAAGTACAGGAAATCTTTAAGCATAACATTTTAGTCAGTTTTATTGACTTATATTACATTCAAATATAATTTCTATTTAATTTTCAATATGGAATCTGTCCCGTACGATAAAAGAAATGGTAAGATTTGGTTTAACGGTCAAATTATAGACTGGAAAGACGCAAAGTTGCACGTCCTAACCCATGGTTTGCATTATGGTAGTTGTGTTTTTGAAGGTGAAAGAGTTTATAATGGTGAAATTTTTAAATTAAGCGAGCATACAGAGAGATTGATCTATTCAGCTAAAAGAATGGGATTTAAAATTCCATATACAGACGCTGAAATCAACAAAGCATGTAATGAAATTGTAAAAATTCAAAATGTTAAAAATGGATATGTACGACCAGTAGCATGGAGAGGAAGTGAAATGATGGCAATTTCAGCCCAAAAGAATAAAGTACATTTTGCAATTGCCACTTGGGAATGGGGCTCTTATTTTGATCCAAAAATTAAAGATAGCGGTATTAAATTGAATATATCAAAGTGGAGAAGACCTGCACCAAATACAATACCCTGGGATACAAAAGCAGCTGGATTGTATATGATTTGCACTCTTTCAAAGCATGAGGCAGAAGAAGAAGGCTTTAATGACTCTTTGATGCTGGATCATGAAGATTATGTTGCAGAGGCCACTGGCGCAAACATATTTTTTACTGATGAAAAACGTAAAGAAATACACACGCCTGTACCTGATTGTTTTTTAGATGGAATTACAAGACGAACAATAATTGAAATAGCTAAAGAAAAAGGTTTTAAAATTAATGAAAGAAAAATTAAACTTGAGGAATTGAAAAATTTTGATGCTTGTTTTTTAACCGGAACAGCGGCGGAAGTTACTCCTGTATCGCAGATTGGGAAGTACAAGTTTAAAGTTACAAATTCTATTGGTGAATTTTTTGATAAATATTTAGAGATAGTTAATAAAAAAGTTGTAGCTTAATCTATAGCATAGCATGATCAATTCCTTTTTTAATATAGTCATAACCAGTATAAATTGTTAAAACAGCTGATAACCATAATAAAATTATTCCTATTTCTAACCCATAACCTCCAAGTAATTTATCACCTGATATACCAGCGAGTAAAATCGAAATAGAAAACATTTGCATAAAAGTTTTTATTTTTGCAAGATTTGAAACTGGCATTTTTAGATTAAATTTTGCAAGGTACTCTCTTAATCCTGATACTAAAATTTCGCGGCAAAGAATTATAATTGCTGCAATGATATTTGTACTTGAAATTGTATCATTTTGAACTAATAAAACTAATGCTGTCACAACAATGATTTTATCTGCAATAGGGTCTAACATTTCACCAAGCCTCGATTGCTGTTTTAATAATCGCGCCAAAAAACCATCCACAAAATCTGTAAAACTAGCAAGCACAAATATCCCACAGGCTAACCAATTCCCTAAAGGTCCGGGCAAAAAGAAAACAAATACTAAAATTGGTACGAGTATTATTCGACCGATTGTAAGAATATTGGGTATTTTAATCATTAGAGAATGTTTTTTTTCTTGTGAAAAAAATTATAAACTTTTAAAGCAGAGTTGTCATTAATTCCGTCAACAGATTTAATGTCATCAAGACCCGCGCTTTCAATTGCTTTTGCAGATCCAAAATGACTTAATAGCGCTTTTTTCCTTTTAGCACCAATGCCATCAATTTCTTCAAGAGGAGATTTAAACATTTTCTTATTTTTTTTCTTTCTGTGAGTAGTAATTGCAAATCTATGCGCTTCATCACGGATTCTTTGCATTAAAAATAGTACTGGATCGTTTTTTTCTAATTGAATGACACCATCGTCTGTTATAAATTTCTCATTTCCTTTATTACGTTCTTTACCTTTTGATATAGCAATAATTTTAAGATCATGAAAACCTAAATCATTTAATTTATTTCTAACAATAGAGTATTGACCTTTTCCTCCATCAATTAATAATAAATCAGGAGCATTATCATCTGATAAACTATGAACTTTCGAAAATCTCCTTTCTATTACTTCAGACATCATTCCATAGTCATCATTTGACTTAATTTTTGTATTTTTAATATTAAATTTTCTATACCTATTTTTAATAAAACCGTCTTTTCCAAAAGCTATTAAAGCCCCAATATTACTATCGCCTTGATTATGGCTATTGTCATAAACTTCTATCAATGATGGTGTAAAATTAAGATTAAATTTTTCTCCTAAGGATAATAATAAATTATTATTTTTTTCTTGAGATATAATTTTTAATTGAAGCTGTTCTTCTGCATTTTTAACTGCATTTTTTACCATAGAATTTTTTGGTAATATTCTCAATGAAATTTTTTTGTTATATTTTTTTTCTAATGCGCTTTTTATTAAATTTTCGTTTTCAGGGCAAAGGTTTAAAACAATTTCTGATGGAGGCTCTTTATTCTCGTAAAATTGCATTAAAAAAGACTTTAAAATATGATCATTATTATCTTCATAATCATGTTTAGGGTAGAAATATTGATTACCCCAATTTTGTTTTGACCGATAAAAAAATATAACAACACATGTCAAATTTTCTTTTCTAAAAGATACAATTAGGTCTGCATCTTTTAAATTATTTTTTTGAATATTTTGAGATGACTGAATGTAGGTTAAAGATTTAATTCTATCTCTGAGAATTGCAGCTTTTTCATAGTTTAATTTTTCGCTTTCTTTTTCCATCTGATGAGACATTTTTCTTTGTATTTCCCGAGATTTACCATTTAAAAAATTATTACACTCCTTAACGGTTTCATCATAATCTTTTTTTGATATTTCATTTGTACATGGTCCAGAACATCTTTTAATCTGATACAAAATGCAGGGTCTAGACCTTCCTTTAAAAGTATTGTCATCACACACTCTTAATTGGAAAACTTTTTGAAGCATTTTAATTGTCCAATTCGCTGATGCAATTGATGCGAAAGGACCAAAATAGATATCTTCATCATTATGCTTTCCTCGAAATTTAGTAATTTGTGGAAAATTGTGACTTGATCGGATTTGAATATATGGAAAAGATTTATCATCTTTGAGAAGGACATTATATCTTGGTTTATTTTTTTTAATTAAATTTGCTTCTAACAATAGAGCTTCAGACTCATTTAACGTACTGATAGTATCAATTCTTATAGTGGAAGCTATCATTCTTTCAGTTCTTATAGGTTGAGTAGAGTTAGATGCATAATTTGATAATCTATTTGGCAAATTTTTAGCTTTTCCAACATATATGATTTTATTTTTTTCATCGAAAACCTGATAAACACCTGGACTATTTGAACAAAATTTAGATTTGCTTTTAAATATTTCCTTACCCTTTTCCAAAGAATTCATATTAGAATGACCGCTGTTTAGTAATTTCGTATCCCACACTATCACATTCTGAAACAGCATCAGGCTTCTCAATTTTAATATTAACTTTAATTATTCTTTTATCGTCAAAAATTTTATTTACTATTCTTCCAGCTAGAGTTTCAAGAAAATTAATTTTTTCGGCAAGTATTTCTTTGATGATCTTTATTATCTGGTCATAATCTACAATATCTTCTAATTTACTATCTTTGTGTATATTTTCTATTTTATAAATTTTGAGATTAAAAATCAATCTTTGACTATTTTTTTTTTCTTTTGGGTAAAATCCAAACTTCGTGTTAAGCGTTAAATTTTTAACGTGGATTATTTCTTCTGAGGTTTTGGTTTTATCTTTAATTTTAATAACTTTATTATTCATTTATATTAATTAAATCCTTAGTTTGCCAATTTAAACTTTGACCGCTGTCTATAGCAAAAGATTGTCCTGTTATTGATCTATTTTCAATAAAAAATTTACATGCATTGAAAATTTCTCTTTTATTAACTTGCTTTTTTAGCAGAGTATTTAAGTATTGTTTTTTAAAGTGTGCTTTTGTTTGTCTAAAATTCTTAATCACTGGACCTGGAGCAATTGCATTCACTCTTATTTTTGGAGCTAGGCGCATAGCGGCTATTTTTGTTAAGTTGAATAAAATGAGCTTACTAATAGTATAGGAAAAAAAGTGAGGAGTTAATTTAAATACTCTTTGGTCTAAAATATTAGTAATTGTTAAGTTATCAATTAAACTAAATTTTTGATTTGCGAAATTCGCTATCAAAATCGCTGGAGCTTTAGCATTAATGTTTAAATGTTTATCCCAACTTTTTTCATTGAATTTTAATAAATCGTCATTTTCAAATAATGAGGCACAATTGATTAAATGGTGAATTTTTCCAACCTTTTTTTTTGCCATTAAAAATAGTTTTTTTACTGATTTAGAATTTTTCAAATTTGCCTGTATTAAAATTACTTTACTGTATTTGGATATTTCTTTTTTTGTTTTTTCAGCATCTTTTTTTGAACGATTGTAGTGAAGAATAATAGTCGCCCCATTTTTAGCAAAATTAATTGCAATTTCTTTCCCAATTCTTTTTCCGGCTCCAGTAATTAAAATATTCATTTTTTTTTAAACCTTCTACCAGCTTTTGAACCAGCTCTACCTTGGGTAGATCTACCGGTCTTTTTCGCGCTGTAATTTTTAGTAAACGAATTGACTGTTAAGCCCATATCTGATTGTTCTAATTTTCTAATCTCATCTCTTATTTGTGCAGCTTTTTCAAACTCTAGGTTATCAGCAGCGTTTTGCATATCTTTTTTTAGGGCTTTCATGTGCTTTTTTAAATTGTGTCCAGGTTTAGTAAATTTATCTGTATTTAAATAATCTTTTTCATAAACACTTTCCAAAATATCACTAATTTCTTTTTTTACTGATGCTGCATTAATATTATTTTTTGTATTATAATCTTGTTGTTTTCTTCTTCTTCTGTCGGTTTCCTCGATAGCTTTTGTGATACTTTTTGTTTTTTTATCTGCATATAAGATTACTCTACCCTCAACATTCCTAGCCGCTCTTCCTATTGTTTGAACCAATGAAGTTTCAGACCTTAAAAATCCTTCTTTATCTGCATCTAAAATTGCAACAAGAGAACACTCCGGTATGTCCAAACCTTCTCTTAAAAGGTTAATACCTACAAGAACATCAAAGTGACCTAATCTCAGGTCTCTAATAATTTCAATTCTTTCTAAAGTGTCTATATCTGAGTGCATATATCGAACTTTAATACCGTTCTCGTCAAAATATTCAGTAAGATCCTCGGACATTTTTTTTGTAAGAGTTGTCACTAGAACTCTTTGCTCTTTTTTTATAATTTTTTTACATTCGTCTAATAAATCATCAACTTGATTTTTTGCCGGTCTTATTTCTACATCTGGATCAATTAAACCAGTAGGTCTTATAATTTGTTCTGCAAATACTCCTTGAGTTTGTTCCATTTCCCAAGACCCAGGAGTTGCTGAAACAAATATTGTTTGTGGTCTCATCATATCCCATTCCTCAAATTTTAAGGGTCTATTGTCCATACAAGATGGTAATCTAAATCCATAATCTGATAGAGTTTTTTTTCTAGTAAAATCTCCCTTGTACATACCGTTTAGTTGCGGAACTGTAACGTGGCTTTCATCAACAAATACTAAAGCATTGTCTGGTAAATATTCAAACAAAGTTGGAGGTGGTTCACCTTTATTTCTACCAGATAAAAATCTAGAATAGTTTTCGATACCAGAACATGATCCTGTAGCCTCAATCATTTCTAAATCAAACCTGGTTCTTTCTTCAATTCTTTGTGCCTCAAGTAATTTACTTTCATTTCTAAAATGATCTATTGTAATCTTCAATTCTTCTCTTATTTGTTTTATCGCTTGATTTACCGTAGGACGAGGAGTGATATAGTGGCTATTAGCATAAACTTTAATAATATTTAAATCTTCTGTTTTATCACCTGTTAAGGGATCAAACTCTTTTATTGAAATTAACTTACCTTCATCAAGATTAAGTTTCCATGCTCTGTCTTCTAAATGAGATGGAAAAATTTCAATGTTTTCACCTCTTACCCTAAAGGTCCCTCTTTGAAAATTTTGATCATTTCTTTTATATTGCAGTTCAATTAAACCTTTAATGATATTTTCTCTTTCATAGCTTTCGTTTTTGATAAACGTAAAAGTCATTTTACCGTAAGACTCAGCAGAACCTAATCCATAAATACAAGAGACACTTGAGACAATTATAACATCATCTTTTTCTAAAAGGGATCTAGTTGCAGAGTGTCTCATTCTATCAATTTGCTCATTAATAGAGGACTCTTTTTCAATATATGTATCTGATCTTGGTACGTATGCTTCAGGAGTATAGTAATCATAATAAGATACGAAATATTCAACAGAATTTTCAGAAAAAAAACTTTTCATCTCGCCATAAAGTTGAGCAGCCAAAGTTTTATTTGGGGCTAAAATTATAGCTGGACGATTTAGAGACTCAATAATTTTTGCCATTGTAAAGGTTTTTCCAGATCCTGTTACACCGAGCAAAACTTGGTTTTTCTGTTTATCATTCAAACCTACACACAATTCCTTTATTGCTGAGGGTTGATCACCTGATGGTTTAAAATTGCTTGTAATCTTAAAACTTTTACCACCTTCAAGTTTGTTCAAGGATAACTTATTTGTATCCTTGCTTTCTTTTTCATTAATTGTATTTAATACAGACATATTTTATGACTATCTTATCAAGTTCTTTATCAAGAATAAAACCTTCTCCTA
>MDTB01155930.1_pt1 | contig 13738 bp, 3 predicted proteins | sample 811161 | NCBI WGS metagenome assembly MDTB01 (sample SAMN05326650, study PRJNA326480) | marine metagenome | isolation source: seawater | place: Mediterranean Sea | collected 2009
AAGCTTATTTAAAAGAAGATTCTAACAATATAAGATTTAGAAACAGCGCTTTAATTTATTCTGGCATACTTAATACTAGAACTAATATAAACGAAACTAATGTATTTTCTACAGGCCAAGATATAACTAGGTCAATAGATCCTCATAATGGATCTGTTCAGCTTTTACACGCTATGGATAACAATTTAACTATATTTCAAGAAAATAAAGTTAGCCAAGCTCTAATAGATAAAGATGCTATATATTCTACTGAAGGTAATCAAACAACAGCATTGACGACAAAAGTTATAGGTCCTGTTACTCCATATGTAGGTGATTATGGCATTAGCAGAAACCCTGAATCTTTTGCTTCATTTGGTTTTAGAAGATATTTTGCAGATAAAGACAGGAACGCTGTTCTTAGATTGTCAAGAGATGGTATTACAGAGATATCTAACTACGGTATGAAAGATTATTTTAGAGATGAACTTGTAAAAATATCAGAAGGACAATTAGTATTTACAGATCCTATAATTTTAGTTTATAATTCAACTACAGGTATAATAACTCAAGGACCAAAAGATTTTAACTCTGGTGGTAGTTTAATAGAAGCTCCGCTAGGTTATTGGTTTGCTATAGGTGTTGCAGGAGAAATACCTGATGATATTGTAGTTGGTTCTCAAGTTCAATACAATCCAAATTATACAGCTGATCCTAATAACTTTATAACTTTAGAAACTTTTGTTTCTGGAACTGGAACTGTTGGTTCTCAAAAAATAGTTTACACAAATAATGAAGTTCCAATACCTATAAACGCGACTGGTTTAGCTCCTTACGTTAGGTTTATGTATAACCAAAAAGATAAGATAGAAGGTGGCTTTGACAACTATAAAGACAATTACATATTATCTTTACAAAGATTTACTGGAAGTAAAACTAATGATGAATTAAGTGATAACTATAATACCATTGCTTATGATGACTCTATAAAAGGCTGGACTACATTCTACACGTTTAGACCTGAGTTAATATTTAGCATGAAAAACAATCTATATACTACTAAATATGGAGTTTTATACAGGCACTATGACGCTAGTTTAACTAGGACTAAACATAATAATTTTTATGGCGTTGATAATGACTCTTCTATAGAATTTATATTTAACAACGCGCCTTCTATTGGTAAAAACTTTAAAACAGTTAGCTATGAGGGAAGTAGCGGTTGGCAGGTAGATAGTTTTGTTTCAGATCCTACAGACAATTCAGGTACTTTACTTAGCGATAGTACTAATATAGTTAAAAGTTACGATGAAGGTTTTTATACGGATCAAGGAGTAGAATATAGAGCAGGTTTCTATAGAAAAGATAATAAATACGTAGCTAACTTAATTAACAATACAACAGTATCAGCGAGAGAGGTAAACTTTGGAGACTCAATTACTGGTATAAAAGGATTTTTTGCAACAGTTAAAATGTCAACTGATGCTACTACAAATTTTGGCGGAGTAAAAGAATTATTTGCTGTGTCAACTGAGTTTTCACAATTACCAAAATAATAAAATATGTTTAAAGATAATTTCGAACTTCTACCTGGCACAGGTTTTCAAGCTTTAGTAACAGCTGCACCGGCTGCTTATGCTGGTTTTGAAGCTATTAGATCTGGAATTAAATATGGAGAAAAAGTGGAACAAATAGAAAGTCTTTTAAATAATAGACAGTCTATAGATAATCCATATAAAGATATAGAAAATCCATATAAAAATTTACCAGTTGCTACTCAAGCAGCTAGAATGCAAGCTGAGCAAGCTGATATATCTTTAGCTAATACTTTAGATACTTTAAGAGCTACAGGCGCTGCTGCTGGTGGTGCTACTGCACTTGCTCAAGCAGCTTTAAAATCTAAGCAAGGTGTTGCTGCTAGTATTGAAAAACAAGAAGCTACAAATGCTAGGTTACAAGCTAAAGGACAATTTGAAACTGATATGGCTAAAGCTAAAGGTGAAAGTTTTAGAATGAGAATGCAAGAAGCTAGAGACGTGAGAGATGTAAACAGAATGCAAGGTGATGCTGATATACTTAAAGCAACTCAAATAGCCAATAAAAGAGCTGTATTTAATCAATTAGGTCAAGCTGGTCAAGCTTTAACAGGCGGTATAGTTCCTACAAAAAAAGAAGGAAAGACAGAGTACAGCGTAAGTGGACAAGATTTTGATCCAATAGATCCTAGCACTCAGTCACCTTCATATATGCAAAACATATCTGTTAGCGGTTCAGATGATACTGTAATAGATCCTAACCAACAACTTTCTATAGATCAACAAAACATGCAAGTTTTAAACATGGATCAAGGTGGAAATCAAGCATTTCAACAAGCTAAAAATCAATTCAGTAAACCACAATTTACAGCTCTTAATAGACAAATGAGAGAAGATCCTAATTTTGGTTTTACACCTTTGGATAGTTTATATGGCGAAACAATGTTTGGTCAAGGTGGAGGTGTTTTAGGTAGCGTATATAATCCTTATTACACAGACGGAATATTTGAAGATATTCCAGATATTTTAACACAGTAATTTTTAAAAATGTCAGAAGAAGATTTAAACGTAGACTTAGGCTTGCCAAGGCAAAGATTCACACAACCTAGAAGAGTAGAAACTAGTATGCTAGTAGACGACTCAGCCGCTGACTTAGGTAAAGCTGTATCAGACACTGTGTCCGCTTTCAATACTAGGATGCAAAACATTGAGACTAGTAAAAATGCTTTAACTAATTTTGTTTCAGATCTAGAAAATCAAGCTAGATCATTAGATACACTGCAAGACACCACTATATCTGATGAGCTGCAGAAACAATTAATGGATCAAATAGATAAAATAAATATATTAGGTTATAATTCTATAGGTAGAGATCAAACCCAATATATTAAGGAAAGTAATAATTTAGTTAACGCTACTAAAAATCTACTTGAAGGTATGTTAGACTTTGATGAGCAGGGTAACCTTTATAAGAAAACAATTGAATCGGGCAACGCGGCTAATAAAATATCTGGATCAACTCCAAGTGCTAACGCAGAATTTATGAAAGATATAATGCTTACTAATGGAGCTAAATCTAAAGTGGCTTACGAAAATGGAGCTTTTATTATAGATTATAATAATGGAGATGTTAAGCTAAATGCTAGTAATTATATCGACGGAAGAAAGAAAGGTGCTAAAGGTTTAATAAGTTACGTAGAAGACTTTAACCCATCTTATAAAACTTCTTACGATAGAATATTAGCCAAGTATACGCCGTTATTAAAACAAGTAACTAAGCAAGACAAAGCTACTGGTAAAACTATTGTAACTAAAAGCAAAGAGTATAATGCAATAAGAGGTAACATAATTAACGAGCTTATAGCAGATCCTAACTTTGCTGCTAACGTAAGTCAAGATGAAGTTCAGTTTCTAAAAGGTGTTGGGGCTGTGGCTAGTGATTTTGAGCAAGCTGATATAAACAAATTAAACAATGATATATCTACTAAAAGAGCTGATTATATAGCAGGTTTGTATCTACCTAAAGATCAAACTCTTAGTGAAACTATATCACCTACACCCAAGCCAGAAGAAGTTGTAGTTGAAGAAAAAACACTTAAAATAAATAATGATAAGTTTATAGCTAGCTTAAACAATATTACAGATGTTCAAACAACAGGAACTACAGCAAAAGGAACAAGAAAAATAGGTGGTATACCTAAAATATTAGATCAAAAACCTGAAAATAAAGGTAAAATATACGAAAACGTAGATAAAAATAGTCCTGATTTTGGTAAGAGATATTATTGGGACGGTAAAAAATATATTGAAACTACTAAGAGAGTTGATCCTTTAACTATAAGAAAAAGAAAAATAGAAGAAGTTTATAAATATTTATTAAGAAAAAATGCTAAATTATTAAAAAATAATGAATCTGATATTATAAAAGCTTTTCCGGATTCTGATCCAGAAGATAGAACTACACTATACATACCTTTAACACCAAAAGCAGGTCAAGATGCTTTAAATTATAAAGTTATTGACCTTGATAGTCAATTTGACGATAATATATTAAACAGTGAAGAAGGTTTAAATAATAAATTAACTGAAATTATACAAAATAAACCAATACTATAATATGGCATTAGAAGATTTTTTAGTTGATTTTTATTCTCAAAAAACTGATAAAACTTTAGATGAGAATAAAATTAAAGAAATAAATAGTTATTACGGTGATAATCCAGACTCTTTGATAACTGATCTATATTCTAAGTACGATCCAGAAGGATTAAACGATGCTAAGTTAAATGAAATTAAAAGCTTTTATTTTACTGACGTTAAAGAACCTAAAGATAAAAAACCAGTTAGCGAAGAACTTAGTCTTGATTCTAATATAGAAACGTTTGATAATATAAAGTTAGAAAATTTTGATAATATAGAAGAAGAAGAGTTAGTTCCTGAGCTAATAAAAAAGTATGGTAAAGATTTTGAAATAACAGAACAAGTTACTAAAGGAGGCTACATGTATGATCAGATATATGTAGAAAACAAAAACACAGGTGAAAACACTTCTATAAGATTAAATACTCAATATAATAGAGACAAAGGTAATTCAAATAAAAACGCCTATGAGGAGTTTATAAGTTTTGTTGACGCTAGTAACAACAAGAGTTTACAAAGTTTAATAACAGAAAATCCTATAGAGTCTACTATAGAGTCTAATAAAGACTATACTGCTAGAAAATTAAAAGATCATAAAGCTATAGAAAACGAAATAAGCTATAATATAAACGAAGATAATAAAGATTATTTTGAAAAAGCTCAAGAGTACAAAAGCAAAGGTTTTAATCCTCTAGTTGGTTTAACTAAAGAAAACGCTAGAAAAGTAATACCTGGATTATTAGGAATAGAAGAATCTTCAATATTAAATCACAGTGACTTAGCTAATAATATAGCTTCTTCATACGCTTCTCAGCCAGTTGATGGTATAGAGAGTGATTATGTCGTTATACCTAGAAAAGTAGGTGACAAAGACTATTCTGACTTGCATATAAACGCTCAGTATGGTGATGAAATATTAGAAAAAGGTTACGTTATAGTAGATCCAAACAAATTAATTGACGTAAATTCTTCTGATGCTTATATGAACATTGTAGCTACAGATAAAGTAAATGAGGATTTATTAATATTTGATGGAGACTCAGAAGCTTTAAACAAGTTTACTGACAACCAGCTAAATGGTTTGTTTTATTATGATGCTAGCAAAAACGAAAGAGACGTATACAAATACGAAGCTTCTATTAATGACTTAAGGGCTAAGCAAATTAAATTATTAAACGATGGAAATGTAGATGAGGCTAAAAAGTATCAAGATTTTATCACAAAAGCGGATAAAGAGTTAGATGATCTAAAGAAAACTTTTAATTTAGGAGAAAGAATATACGACACTGAAACAGGTACTTTAATAGACATAAACAATGCTAGTGAAGGTCAAATAGAGTCAGATAAAGCTATAACTGATAGAGCTAAAAGTATATTAAACTTTGAACAAAGACCTACTGTAGATTATTTAGAAGATTTAAGAAGAAAAAAGTTTTATCAATTGAAAGGCTTATATTCTGAAATGGCTGGATTAAGCGAAGACTTAGAAGCTACTAGTCTTGGCTCTGGTTTTGATATTGGAGGTAGATCAAAAGCTGATTATGCTAGATATATAGATTATTTTAATAAAACAGGTGTTGTACCAAAAGGTTTAAGTAAAATATTTTCTGAAGTAAAAGAAGGTAGAGAAGATGATCCAAGCGCTTTAGCTTTAGCTGAAAAACACGATAGTATACTAGATGATTTAGCTGTTTTAAATAGAGCCATAAAGTTAAATGTAAATGCTTTAAAAGCTGAGGAAACAGATTTTTATGACTACACTCAAATAGTAGGCGATATTATTGGAACTGAAAACTGGTCTGAGGTTGGTGAAGTTTTAGGTGCTGGTAAAAACCCTGAAATGTTAGCTGCTAATACCGCTTCTGTTATAAAAGCTTCTGGTTTAGAAGTTAATCAAGAAGTTTTAGATAGAGATATAAATAAAGAAAGCACTGGCGAATTTTTAGTAGAAGGCACAGCTCCACTACTTAAAATGGTAGGAGCTTTTGCAGCAGCTAGAGTAGTGCCTGGTGTTGCGCCTACTCTAAAGTACTTAAAAGGTCCTTATGCTGAGGTATGGAAAAAAAGTTTTAAAGGTGGTAAATCAGCTATATATAATAAAGCAATAGACTTTTTAATTGGTGGTTCTTCTGAAGTTATTAAAGCTAACATTGCTAATAAATTTTTAGAAGCTTCAGGTGAAGAAAAGATGCCTTTATCACACGCTTTTTTCTTTGGCAATAGTAATGTACTTATTGAAAAAGTATCCAAAAAATTATTAACTAACTACATTCCAGTAGCTTCTGAAATTTTTAGAGCGTTTAGCACTACGCCTGTAGTAAAGACAGTTGCCGGAGCTGCTGTAGCTGGTACAATACCAACAACTATATCTAAAGCTATACAAGCGGGTGAAGTTATAGTAGGTGATTGGAATGATCCAAAAGAGAAAGAAGAGTTAGAAGCAATATATAGTCAATTGACAAGTCCTAGGCAATGGGCTAAAGAAATTATACAGTTTGGAGCATTGCACGTAGGGGGTAGACCTGTTAAAGCGGTTCAAAACCTAGTGCAAGGCATGAAAACTAATACAGCATTAACTAGATCAGCTGGTAAAGCTTTAGGTTTAAAAGGTGTTAATAGTTATGAAGCTATAGACACCGCTTACGAAAAAAAATTAAAAGAACTAGAAAACAATAAGGAGCTGTCAAAAGACGAATTAAACAAACAGAAAAAAGATTTATTAAATAAAGCAGAAGTACTTAAAACCCAGAAAGATATATCTGATGCTAAAGATTATATATCTTCAGAAGATAATATTTTTCAAAGCACTAAAACTCAATTAGAAGTAGTAGCAAGAAAAATAGCTTCTAACGAAAAGTTAACAGTCAAAGAAATGGAACTGTTAGATAATTTAAAAACAGACGGGGCTAAAGCACCTAACAGACAAACTTCTTTATTTATATCTGATGTACTAGGTGTTGATCCAACAACATTAAATTTTTCTTCTATAAACGCAACTGTAGATAGAAATCAAAGAACAGGTGCTCAAGCTAGACAAATATCAGACTTAACCTTAAGAAAAGAATTTGTTGACAATAGATCTGAAAGTTATAAAGTAGCTGAAGAAATTACTAAAGCAAGAATTGAAATAGAAAATATACAAGAAGATTTAAAAAGTGATAAAAATATAGGTCTTCCTTTAGAGAAATCTGCTTCTAGTACTTTTGATAAATCTATTTTAGATGCTAAAATTAAAAAATTATCTGAAAAACAAAGAGAACTTGCTAAAAAAAATATTGAAATTATAGGAGAACAGTTTGATATAGAAGCTTTAGATTACAAATCTGATTTAGATTTTAGTAGGTCTATAGCTAAAGACTTTGGCGTAGAAGAAATTGTAGAAATAGAAACTCAAGACAAATGGAACGAGTTAAGTTCTAAAAATAATGAGATAAGTAAAACAGCTGATGCTGTTTATTCAAGATCTGACAACAAAGTTTATGTAAACAGACAAAAAATATTAGGAAATAAAGATTTAGGAGAAATTGGTACAGGTGCTACAAGCGCTACTACACACGAGTTGTTTCACGCATTTTTAAAGAACTCTTTAAAAGGAGAAAAAGGTAGAGAAAAAATAGACGCTTTAGTAAAGTCACTACCTAATAGTTATCAAAAATTAATAAACAGAAGATTTGATAATCAATATGGTAAAAAACCTGTTGAAGCTTTATACGAAGAAAAATTAAATATATTTTTAGATTTATTAAAGAAAAACGAAGTTAAACAAATAAAAGGAGTTAAAGAAAGACTAGCTAACGTGTTTGATACTGAGTTGAATTTATCTACAGGAGATAATATTGGTAGAGTTTTAAATAGATTTTATGAACAATCTAAAAACAAAAAGATAGATCAAGGGTTATTGGATTTATTTGCTAAAGAAGGAAGCAGAGAAATAGAAGGCGAAGTTAAATATTTTGAATCTGAATCTAAAGAAAGATCTTTTAATGAAGACGTTGATAAGGCTTTAAAAATAACAAGAGACAAAGACAATAACATTGAGTTAACGAAAGAGGAGTGGGACGCTGGAAGAGTTAAAGATGGTATTGATTTAGTTAATAGTGGAAAGTTCGATGCTATGATTGTAGAAGGAACTGGAAAAAATAAATTAAAAATTATAGGTAACGAAATTCAAATCCAAGGAGAAAAATTTAGTAAAGATCAGTTTATAATAGATGTTAGGGATAAGTTAAATGATGTTGTTAGAAACTGGGATCCTCAAAGTATAAAAGGTGAAAAAGGTGGTTTAGCAGGTTGGATATTTAATCCGTTAAACTTAAACAACAAAAAGCTAGACGTTATAAAAGCTTATGAAAAGAAAGCTTTATCTGATAAAGCTGGTAGAGGAGAAGGTAAAGCTGAGATAGAGTTAAGAGTTGAAAGACCTACAGAACCTTTTGGAGCTGGTAGAACTAATTCTTTAAGCATGTTAAACCCAGAAGGTAGGCTTGAATTATCTAATGAAATAAAAAGTCAATTACCTACAGCTGAAATAATGGAAACTTTTTTAGGTGGCTTTGACAATTTAATAAAAGATATTCCTAATCTAGCGGGTAAAGTATTAGCTAAACAAATAGGTATTCCAGAAAATAAAATATTAGAACCTAAAGATAATCTTAGCGGCCCAGAAGCTTCTAAAGTACAAAGATGGATCATTGGTGGTGGTATAAACCCTAATTACGTTAAATCTATAGATTTAATGCCTAACAACAACGTTCCGGTACTAAGAGAATACGCTTATAAAGGAGGTACAAATCAAAGAATAAAGCATCCTAACTCTAGAAAAGGAGAGAATTACATTAATATATCTGCATCGTCTGGAAAAATTAATCAACCAACTGGTATTGATAGAAATATTAAAAGAGATTTTTTTACTAAAACAGATCAACGTATTGGCAATGACTTTCTTTGGAGTAAAAATAATTTTTCAGAAGAATATTTTTTAAGTAAAATAGGTATAAAAGATAGAAGAAAAGAATCATCTTTTACCCAAAGATCTAGCGAAGCTCAAACAATAAAAGGTGTTTTAAGATATGTTAGTAAAGAAATGACTCTTAAAGCTTTATCTGAAAGAGCTCAAGAGTTAGGCTTATCTAATCAAGTTAATGATCTTAGATCTGCTAAAAACGTTTATGCAGCTTCTGAATCTGCTATTAGAGATTTTGACATGCCTAAACAAAAAGACTTTTTACAAAATAAGATATCAGATATAGCTCAAGATTTTAAAATTAATTATGCTGGTGTTCCAACTAAAGCTGAAATAAAATCTGTTGTTAGAAAATATTTATTAGATGACTTTTATAGTACTAAAGACAAAAACAATATAGCTGACGCGTTAGAAAAAGGTTTGAAAAAAGCTGAATCTAATATTGAAATAAATAAAAAAGTAATTGGTGATATTGGAAAAGTTGACGTAGAAAGTTTTTTAAGAGATCATGTTAAAGAAATAATTGAAGGAGACTTTGAAAGAATAAATGAAGATTATTTAGGTTTAAAAAGAGGTGAGCTGCAAAAAGTTTCTACAGATCCAGAAGTTCAAAAGTTAAGAAGAGAAAGAGACGAGGCAGCATGGAGTGATTATATGGAAAAAGCTACTGATAAATTTGAAGCGGCTAAAGTTTTATCTTCATTAACTGAACAGTATACAAACACATCTACAATTGGAGGAAAAAGACATGTTTATTGGGGAGGAACTGCCAACTGGAGATCAGGTTTAAACAAAGTGTTAAACACTTACGGTATTAAATTAGAAGGAACAACATTAATTGAAGGTAAAAAAAGAATTAAAGTAAAAAAATATGGCGGTAACTTTCACAACTCTCAATCTTTTATCAAACAAGCTGGTTTAAATAGTAATTCTAAAGTAAAAGATTATAAGTCTAAAAAAATAAAAGAAACCGTTGAAGAATACGACAAGGTATCAGCTGATGCTAGAAAGTTTTTAGAATCTCAAATTTTAAGCGAGACTCAAGCTTTCATGAATGGTGAAATTAAGCCTTTAGAAAGAAAAGGAAAGTCTACAGTGTCTGCAGAAGCTCAAATGGGTATCGCTATGATGGCTTTAAAGAATAGCATGGGAAGTGTTCTTAGACTAGCAGCTCCTATTAAAGGTGTTTATATTCCTTTACCAGGCGAAAAGTTGTATACTGCAAATTCTATTAAAGTTTTCGACGCTAAAGGTAATCCAGTGTACAAGAAAACTAAAGATGGCAAAAAATTTAGAACCAATAAAAAAGGTGGCAAAATACAACAAACTGAAAGAGTATTAGTTTGGGAGCATAATAAATCTGCTGAAAAAATGTTATTAGATTTAATGAAAGTTTACTCTAATGAATCTAACTTAAGAGAAATACCAGGAACTAAAGAAAAAGTTTTAAATGAAAAAGGAAAAATAGAACTTGAAAAAGCTTATGAAGATTTTTATGTAAATATAATACCATATAAAATGGACGGTGTTATACGTAGAACTGGTTATGAAGTACTATCTCCTAGTGAAGGTACTAGATATTACAATAGATCTTCTATGTATGATCCTAATGTTAGGGCTATATTTAATTTAAAAACAGGTAAAATAGAAGGAGAAGCTTGGGCAAAAGCTGCTGAGATAGCTACTAATCCTAAACTAGCAAGAGAAAATTTAAAATCTGATCCTCTTTTCGCTGCTTCTGAGTCTAATACTAGAACTAATTCAGACTTCCTTAAAGGTGCAGAAAACAACGATAGAGCGCTTAGTTTAGCTAAAAAGAATAACAAAAAATCTAAAAAAATTAGAGTATTTGACTTTGATGATACTCTAGCTAGAAGTAAAAGTGAAGTTAATTACACTAAGCTTGACGGAACTACAGGTAAATTAACTGCAGAAGAGTTTGCTAAAAGAGGCAAAGAGCTTGTAGATGAAGGAGCTGTTATGGATTTTAGTGATTTTAACGTTGTTAAAGAAGGAGAAAGAGGACCAGTATTTGAAGTCGCTGAAAGAATAAGAGATGCTAGAGGCACTGAAGATGTTTTTGTACTAACTGCTAGAGCACCTGAATCTCAAAGAGCTATATATGAATTTTTAAAGTCTGAAGGTTTAGAAATACCATTAGAAAATATAGTAGGTTTAGGTAATTCAACTGGTGAAGCTAAAGCTAGGTGGATAGTCAGTAAAGCCGCTGAAGGTTATAATGACTTTTACTTTGCAGACGATGCTTTTGCTAATGTAAAAGCTGTTAAAGAAGCATTAGAACCATTAGACATAAAGTCAAAGACTCAACAAGTGTTTGCTAGCGAAAGTGAGAACAGAAGTATAGAGTTTAATAAAATACTAGAACAAACTACAGGTGTTGAATTTTACAAAGAGTATTCAGCTGCTAAAGCTAAAACTATAGGAGCTAGCAAAGGTAAGTTTAAATTCTGGATACCTTATTCAGCTGAAGATTTTGTAGGTCTTATATATCCTACACTTGGTAAAGGTAAGGTTGGAGATGGTCAAATGGCTTGGTATAAAAAGAATTTACTTAATCCATATTCTAGAGCTATGGATAACTTATCAAGAGATAGAGTTCAGCTTATGGCTGATTTTAAAGCACTTAAAAAAGAATTAGACGTGCCTAAAGATCTTAGAAAAACAAATGATACGGGTATGACTAATGAACAAGCGGTAAGAGTTTATTTGTTTGATAAAGCAGGTTATGAAACGCCTGGCTTATCTAAAGCTGATAAAGCTGAACTGCTTGATGTTGTAAATAAAGATACTAATTTAAAAACTTTTGCAGATCAAATATTGTCTGTAACAAAAGGAGATGGTTACGCTAAGCCAGGTGAAAACTGGACTGTTGGTACAATTACTACAGATTTAATAGACTTACTTAACACTACTAAAAGAAATAAGTATTTAGAAGAGTGGAAACAAAATATTGATCAAATATATAGTAAAGAAAATTTAAATAAATTAGAGGCTATATACGGGCCTAAATATAGAGAGTCTTTAGAAAATATAATATCAAGAATGAAGTCTGGTAAAAACAGGCTTACTCAAGGGAATAGATTAAGTAATAGAGTATTAGATTACATTAACGGATCTAACGCTGCTATAATGTTCTTTAATACTAGATCAGCTATACTTCAAACTATATCTTCTATTAACTTTGTTAATTGGAGTTTTAATAATCCATTAAAAGCTGGCGCTGCTTTTGCTAATCAAAAACAATATTGGAGTGATTTTACTAAGCTAATGAACTCGGATTACTTATTAGATAGACGTAACGGTTTAAGATTAAACATAGCTGAATCAGAAATAGCAGACGCTGCAGCTACTAGTAAAAATAAAGTTAAAGGAGCTGTAAAATACATATTAGAAAAAGGGTATTTACCTACTCAATATGCTGATAGTTTTGCTATAGCTTCAGGTGGCGCTACGTTCTATAGAAATAGAGTAAATGACTTAGTTAAAAACGAAGGTAAAAGTATTAAAGAAGCTGAAACTCAAGCTATGGTAGAGTGGAGGCAAGTTTCTGAAGAGTCTCAACAATCATCTAACCCAAGTAAAATATCTAGTCAACAGGCTAGTGATGCTGGTCGTTTAATATTAATGTTTGCTAACACTCCTATGCAATATGCTAGATTACAGAAAAGAGCTTTACAAGATTTAGCTAACGGTAGAGGTGATGCTAAGTCAAATGTTAGTAAAATAATATATTATTCTTTTGTACAGAATATGATATTTAATTCTCTACAACAAGCTTTATTTAAGCTAGGTTTTGATGACGAAGAAGATGATGCTACTAAAAATAAAGCTTATTTTAAAACGGCTAACGGTATGATAGACTCTCAATTAAGAGGTTTAGGTATTGGAGGTGCAGCAGTTTCAGTAGGTAAAAACTTTTTATTAGATATATACGAAAGATCAGGTAGAAAAAGACCTGAATATGTAGATGCAGCTTGGAAGCTAACTCAATTTTCTCCACCAATAAGTTCTAAAATATCTAGAATTAAAGGAGCTGCTTATCCTTTTGATAATAAAAAACAAAGAGAAGAAATATATAGTAAAGGGTTTAGTCTAGACAATCCAGCCGTAATGTCTGGTGCTAAAGTAGTTTCTGCTACTACTAACATACCTTTAGATAGAGTACTACAGAAGTATGATAATGTAGAAGCTGCTATGTCTGAAGAAGCAGATGTGTGGCAGAGTATAGCAATGATGGCTGGTTGGCCAAAGTGGAGTATAATGGACGACAAAGGCAATACGCCAAAGCCAAAGACTAAAGAAGAAAAAGCAAAAATTAAATTAGATAGAGCTAATCAAAAATATAAAGCTGCTACAGGTTCTACTGACTTTGAAACTGTAAAAAAATTAAATAGAAAACAACAAATGGAAATGATTAAAAAGCTAGGTGTTAGCAGAAGAAAAATGAACTATTTAAAGAAAGCTAAAGAACAAGAACTTATAGAGTATATAATAGAAAAAAACAAGGAACAATAAAAATACTGGGCACCATACCCAAAGTTCCTGTAACCAAAAAAGGGGATCTCAAACGAGGTCCCCTTTTTATTTTAACACCATGGGC
>MDTB01069290.1_pt1 | contig 13736 bp, 15 predicted proteins | sample 811161 | NCBI WGS metagenome assembly MDTB01 (sample SAMN05326650, study PRJNA326480) | marine metagenome | isolation source: seawater | place: Mediterranean Sea | collected 2009
AAAAAAGACTTTAGTTATAACAGTAAAGATAATTCAAAATTTTTATCTGTTAGCAAAATCAAAAAACTAATAAAAAAAAATTTAAAAGATTTCGAATAGTATTGTGATTAATTACGGTAGGCAAAGTATTGATAAACTTGATATTAGAGCAGTTACAAAAGTTCTAAAAAGTAATTTTATTACTCAAGGCAACGAGGTAGAAAAGTTTGAAAGACTGCTTTCAAAAAAATTTGGAACAAAAAACTGTATTGCAGTGTCTAGTGGTACAGCTGCTTTACATTTATTAGGTATAGCATTAGGCTGGAGCAAGAATGATATAATAATAACAACACCAATTTCATTTTTGGCAACAAGCAACTCAATTTTATATTCAGGGGCTAAACCTGAATTTGTAGATATTAATAAAGAAAATTTCAACATTGATACTAATTTATTACTTAAAAAAATAATTTATTTAAAAAAAAAGAGAAAAAAGATTGCTGCTATTATTTGTACTGATTTTGCAGGACATCCTTGCGATTGGAAAGAAATTAAAAAAATATCGACTAAGTATAGAATTAAATTAATAAATGATAATTGCCATGCTTTTGGCGCATCAATTGACAATGATAAAAAATATGCAATTAAGTATGCTGATTACATCACATTAAGTTTTCACGCTGTAAAGCACATTACCACTGGAGAAGGAGGTGCTATACTAACAAATGACAAGAAGGTTGCTAAAACTATTAGGATGTTGAAAACTCACGGAGTTGTCAAAGATAAACGCTCTCAACCGTGGTTTTATGAAATGAAAATACTTGGATATAACTATAGAATAACTGATTTCCAGTGTGCGCTAGGATTTAGCCAACTAAAAAAATTAGATAAATTTGTTAAAAGGAGAAAAAAGATTGCCTTAATCTACAACAAGGCCTTTTCAAATTTGCCCAGAATTAAAATACCTAAAGTCAGCGATAAAATGGGACACGCATATCATATATATCCATTAAGAATAGATTTTAGAAAAATCAAGTTTACAAAAGAAATTTTTTTTAAAAAACTGAAAAAAATTGGCATAAATTTGCAAGTTCACTATATTCCTATTCATCTTCAACCTTATTATAAAAAAAATTTCAATTTTAAGTATGGTGATTTTCCTGTAGCTGAAAAATTCTATTACGAAGAAGTATCTTTACCAATTTATTACGGACTTAAAAATTCACAAATTAAATTTATAATATCAAACATTAAAAAAATTATTCAAATATGATTAAAAAGATTTTAAAAAATTTATATCTTAAGAGCAACAAACTTGATTATGATGAGAATCATCTAGGCACATTTAGCTCTTGGAGACTATTATTTTATAATATTTTTTTTCCAGGTAGAACTATTAATAGATTGAAATTTAAACAACTAAACAAAAATCCAAAAAAGATTATTCAATTCTTTAATCAAAAGAAATACGAAGAAAACTCTAATTGCTCAAAAAAAGAATTAGAAAAAGCGCTAAGTGATTTAATTAATCTCGGAGGTTGCGTTATACCTAATTATTTTTCTCAAGATAAAATTAATGAGTTTTTAAAAGAAAATGAAATTTTAATAAAAAAAATGAGGGAGTATAAATCAGACCAGATTTCTTATAAAAGTGAATTATTAAAAATCTCACAAAAACTTGTAGAACTATGGTTGGATAATAATTTAATTAACTTAATAAGATCTTTTCTAACTACGGATATTTTTGCAAGAAATTATCCGTATTTATATTACACATATGTTCCAGAGGCCTTAAATAAAGACAAAATTTTAAATTCTAAAGCATCTAGTTCTTGGCATATAGATCACTCAGTTTTGTTCAATCTACATGTTTTATTAGATGATATTAAAGAAGATGAAACCTGTATGGAGATCCTTCCAAAATCACATAAATCATTCAATATTGCTTCAAAATATACGAATAGTGTAATTGATAAATTTTCTAACAAAAGAATTAAATGTTTCGGCTCAAAGGGTACAGTTTATATGCATACTGGAAATGTTGTTCATAGATTAAACCCTGTCGCAGGCAAAAACAGACTTAACTTACATTTTGAATTTTCTCCAGGTTCAAATATTTTGTTAGATATTGAGTGTATTAAAAAAACTTTAAACGCTGAGTTTAATTTAAGTAGTTTAACAAATGAAAAAAGAGAAATTTTGAAAGTAATTTTTCCTAAAAAAGAGAAAAAAGGTTACGACATTAGACAAAATAAAATCTTTCCTACTAAATTTTTAGGTATATGAACATTGCTTTAATTATTGCAAGAAAGAATAGCAAAAGAATACCGAATAAAAACAAAAAAAAATTTTTTGGAAAGCCAATTATATTTTGGCCCATTAAAAATTCTTTAAAATCAAATATTTTCGATAAAGTTTATTTTTCTACTGATGACAAGTCATTATCTAAACTTGGAAAAAAATATGGTGCAAATGTTCCTTTTCTAAGAGATAAAAAACTTGGTGGAGAAAAAATCTCAACTATCAAAGTAGTAAAAGATTTTATAAAAAAAATCGTTCGAAAAGATAAATTAAAAATAAAAAATCTTTGTTGTATTTATGCATCAGCACCTTTTTTTACTGTAAAAGATCTAAAAGAGAGTTTAAATAAACTTAAATCTACTAAAGCAGATTTCTCTTTTATTGCTTATCAAATAGAAAATCTGAGTCTTAGATCATTTTATTTTAAAAAAAAAAAAATTGTTTTATTTAATAATCAATTTAAAAATTTTAGATCACAAGATTTACCAGCTAGTTTTATTGATGCTGGGCAATTTTATTGGGGAAATGTTAATTCCTGGATTAATAAAGATTCAATATATTCATCAAATACCACTGCAATTGTTAGGGATAATAATTTCTATATAGACATAAATGAGAAAAAAGACTGGAAAAAAGCAGAAAAAATTTTCAAAAAAAGAAAATTTTAAATTAATTAAATTTAATAATAAATATTTAAAAACAATTTATTTATGGAGGAATGAAAATTCAGTAGTAAAAAATTCTTTAAGTAAAAAAAAATTTTCTTACAAAAATCACAAAATTTGGATTCAAAGTAAACTTAAAATAAAATCAAATAAAATATTCATTTTTTTTAAAAACAAACAGCCAATCGGGACTTGCTCTATAATAAAAGACAAAAATAATTTTTATTTCAATTACTTAATTAAAAAAAATTCGAGAAATAGAGGATATTCTAAAATAATGATAAAAAAGTTTGTTAGCCTACTTAAAAAACTGAAGATAAAACATAAAGTTATTGCAATAGTAATTAAAAGTAATCAATTATCTTTTAAATTACTTTCAAAACTTGGATTTAAATTAATGTCTATGAAAAGAACATATTATATTTTAAAACTAAAGATATGAAAAAAAAAAAATTAAAATATTATCTAAATATTATCAGTCAAATAGAAAAAGTAAGGAAAAAAAATAATGTAAATTGGATGAACCTTTTGAGAATTGGTTTTACACACGCACCAACTCAAACAAAAAAAACTTTAACAAAAATTTATTCGGATGATGCAAAAATTTCAAGACTCCTTAAAAAATTAAACTCTTAATTTAATGATAAAAATTGGAAACTCTCAAAAGCCATTTATTATCGCTGAGCTTTCTGGAAATCATAACGGCTCTTTAAAAAATGCAATTAAATTAGTTCGCTCAGCAGCGAGGTGTAAAGTTGATGCTGTTAAAATTCAAACATATACAGCTGATACAATGACATTAAATTCTAAAAAAAAAGATTTTGTAATTAATAATAAATCAAGTATCTGGCATGGTTATAAGCTGTATAATTTATACAAAAAAGCTCATACGCCCTGGCCTTGGCACAAAAAAATATTTCAAGAAGCTAAAAGACACAATTTAATTTGTTTTAGCTCTCCTTTTGATGAAACAGCTATTAATTTTTTAAAAAGATTTAATCCACCAATTTATAAGATTGCTTCTTTTGAAAATACAGATCTAAGATTAATAAAATTAGCTGCGAAAAAAAAAAAAAATTCTAATTATTTCCTTAGGATTAGCAACTCTTTCTCAAATCAAAAAAGCGGTAAATACTGCAAGAAGAAACGGGTGTAAAAAATTAATTTTATTAAAATGTACTAGTGACTATCCTGCAAGAAATTCAGATATTAATCTTTCAACTATCCCAATCTTAAAAAAGAAATTTAAGTGTGATATCGGTTTATCCGATCATACAATTAGTCTTGGAGCTGCGATTGCAGCTATAGGAAAAGGAGCATGCGTGATTGAAAAACACTTTAAATTAAGTAACGTGAAATCAGTAGACTCTAAATTTTCTCTCGATGAAAAACAAATGAAGCTATTCGTTAAAGAAATTAATAATGCTTGGGAGTCTATAGGAAAAGTAAGTTTTGGACCGGCAAATAATGAAAAAAAAAATCTTCAGTTTAGAAGATCAATATATACAACTAAAAAAATTAAAAAAGGTGAGTCTTTTTCAGTTAAAAATATTAAATGTGTAAGACCTGGTTATGGTTTGGATACTATCCATTTTGATAAAATCTTAAATAAAAAATCTAAAAAAAATATTAATGAGGCAGAGCCTTTAACTTGGAGTCATATCTCAAAAAAATAAAATGAATTTAAGATATTGCAATTCTTGTATAATGCCAGAGACTAAGCCCGACTTACAAATTTTTGATAATGGTGAATGTGATGCTTGCAAGTCATTTAAAAATAGAAAAAAAATTGATTGGGATAAGAGAAAGAAGGATTTACATAAAATTGTAAAAAAATTTAAATCGAAAAGCAACGATTATGACTGCATAGTTCCAGTCAGTGGCGGTAAAGACTCAACTTATCAAACTCTGAAGGCTTTAGAGCTAGGTTTAAATCCTTTATGTGTTGTTGCAACTACTGATATGTTATCGGATATCGGTAGAGCTAATATTGAGAATTTGAAAAAACTTGGAGTAGATTGTATCGAATATACATCTAATCCAGTAATACGAAGAAAAATAAATTTATTTACGCTTGAGACGCTAGGAGATATTTCCTGGGCAGAACATATTACGATCTTTACAATCCCAGTAAGAATTTCAGTACAAATGAAAATCCCTTTAATTCTTTGGGGAGAAAATTCTCAAAATGAGAATGGTGGACCAAATTATATGAGAAATAAAAATATTTTAGATAGGAAGTGGCTAGAAGAGTTTGGAGGTTTACTTGCATTTAGAACTTCAGATGTAAGCAAAATTTTAAAAATCCCTGAAAATTCTTTAATTCCTTATACTTATCCAACAGAAAGTGAACTAATAAAAAATAAGACCACAGGAATTTTTTTGGGCCATTATCTTCCATGGGATGGTTACTCTAACATGAAATTAGCAGTCAAAAATGGTTTTGAAGTTTATAAAAAAAATGTTGAAGGAAATCTGGTAAATTATGAAAATCTTGACAACTTACAAATGAGAATTCACGATTACTTTAAATTTCTTAAATATGGATATGACAGAATTACGGACTGGTGTTGTTGGCATATAAGAAGAGGTAGGATGAACAGAGAAGAGTCTATAAAAATTGCAAAAGAAAAAAGTGGAAAGTATCCAAGTATATATCTTGGTGTAAGTTTGAAAAAAGTTTTAGAAGAAATTAATTGTTCAGAGGAAAAGTTTTTAGAAATTTGTAAAAAATTTACGAACACACAAATTTTTAAATGTGATAACCAAGGTTTTCCAATACTTGATAAAAATAAAAATTTAGAAAAAATAAACTACGATAATATTTCTGAGAAATAAAATTTTAATATTAGATTATAAAGTTGGAAATGTTAATTCAGTAATTAAAGCTGTTAAACATCTAGGGTTTTCACCAATCTTTTCAAATAAAACAAAAGAAATACAAGAAAGTAGTGCAATTATTTTACCTGGCCAAGGTTCATTTGATTATGCAATGGAAAAAATTGAAAAACTAGAAGTTAAAGAAAAAATTATTGACCATGTTAAAAAAGGAAAAAAATTATTAGGTATATGTTTAGGAATGCAAATTCTCGCTACAAATGGTTATGAAAATAATAAAAAAACAAAAGGATTAAACTTAATAAAAGGAGAGGTTGTAAAATTTAAATCTAAAAATATTAAACTTCCTCATATCGGCTGGTGCGAGGTTAAACAATCTATTGACGATAAATTATTTGATGGAATTGATAATAAATCAGATTTTTATCATTGCCATAGTTATATATTTAAGGCTTATGATAATAAAAATATTATTGGTTATTCAAATTATAGAGAAAAATTTGCAACCGTAATTAAACGAGATAATATCTATGGAGTCCAATTTCATCCAGAAAAAAGTCTAAAGTTTGGTCTAAGATTAATAAATAATTTTTTGAAAATTGAATAAAATTAGAATTATCCCAACAATTCTTTATAGAAATTTTTCTATAGTAAAAGGAAGAAATTTTGCTAGCTGGAGAATTGTTGGAAATTTACATCAAGTAACAAAAATTTATTCTTTAAGAGAGGTGGACGAGATAATTTTTTTGGATTTAGATGCTCATAGAACAAATAATATAAATTTAAATTTAATAAAAAATTTTGCAGATGAATGTTTTATGCCTGTAACTGTAGGCGGGGGAGTAAAAACACTTTTTGATATCGAGAAACTTTTAAATTCTGGTGCAGATAAAGTCTGTATTAATTCTCAAGCTTTTTTAGATCAAAATTTTATTAAAGAAGCTGTCAAAAAATTTGGAAGTCAGTGTATTTCTATATCAGTAGACTATAAAACACATAATAATAAACAAAAATATGTTTATATTAATTCAGGAAAAAAATTTACACACAAAAAATTATTTGATTGGATTAAAGATATAAATGAACTTAATGTTGGTGAAATTATTTTTACATCAATAGACCATGAAGGAATGATGAGCGGGTTTGATATTGATACTATTAAATCTATTAATAAGCTTACAAAATCACCAATAATTGCCTCTGGGGGATGCGGCAACCCAAAACACGCATCAAGTCTTTTAAAGAAATCAGTTGTATCAGGATTATCTATATCAAGTATGTTTCATTTTTCAGAATATACCCCCCTGGATGTTAAGGAGCACCTAGCAAGCCAAAAATTTAAAATAAGAAAATAAAGAATGAAAACCATAATATTTGAAAAAATGAAATTATTAAATTTATTTTTAATGATTTTTTTTAGGATATTTGGATACAAAATTTTTTTTGTTAAAATTTCAAGATATTTACAAAATAAATATTTATTAAATATCTTGAAGAAAATAGATTTAAATTGGTTCAATTATCAAGAGTATAATCTAAATACTGTTGAAACTTTTCAGATGCAAAATTTCTTAAGCTACGCCAGTCAAATCTCGGATTTAGTTAGTAAAAAATTTTATAAAAATGAAATGAACAAAAAATTTACAAAAGAAAATTATTTTAAAATTTCTCTTGAATTTAATTTGAAAAAACGAATTTTCGAATGTCTAGAAATTGTAAAAATAAATGATTATTTAAATTATAACTTCAATATCAAATATATTTGGGCAGAAAAAGATATTGTAAGCGATTTTATTTTTAAGAAATATCAAATAATAAATATTAATAGACTTAAGATAGAATTCTTAGAACTTTTTCCACTCTTGATTGTACTTTTTATTAAGTTTGGCAAAAACAAATTAGTGAACATTTTCAACCAAAAGGAAAAAATCAATGAAAAGAAAAATCAAAAACATGATTTTGAAACGGTATATTTTCCTCATGATCTTTTGACATCAGGACTGTATCAAAAAAATTTTTTTTATTTTGAGAGTAGAAAGCATTTGTTAAATCCTAATAATATTCTCCATATTGAATGGAACGACACTTATCTCACAAAAGAAAATAAAAAATTTTACCGGGAAAAGGAATTTAATTTTCAACTTTGGAGTCGCTTTTCAACATTCATAACTTTAAAAAATACACTTATTTTTATTTACAAAAACAAACTCAAATTCACAAAAATTTTTTTGTGGGATTATCATATTTTTAAAATTATTTGTTTTTCTATATTTAAACTTGAGAAAACAGATTTATTTTTAGACAATTTTTCTAAAGTAAAATTAATTTTATCAGGGCATAGTGATCTTTTCCCACCTGAAATTTTAATTTCATCTAGAAAGCGTAAAATTATTACAATATCCATAGAGGATAGAATTGTATTATCAGGATGGTCATCAAGATTGATGTTTAATTTCTATTTAGCTGCAGGAGAAACAAGTAAAAAAAATTTAATCAATAAACAGCATGATAATGAATGTGCAATAATTAATGGATTACTTTTTAAGTCAATAAATATAAAAAAAAAATTTATTTCAGAAAAGAAATCATTTGATTGTTTAATTACTGATTTCCATTCAGAAGTCGATTGGTACATTAATGGCACAAGTACAATAAACAATTTTCGACTAAATAAAGAATTTTATGAAATTGTTTTTGAATTAGCATCTAGATTTAATAATATTAATTTTATGATTAAATCAAAAAGTTATGAATGGTTGGATCAGAAATTTTATCAACAAATAATTGAAAAACTTTTGGATAAAAAAAATGTTCTTATTTTAAAGGATCAAAAAAAATGGACACCTGAGTTTTCGCTAAATAATTGCGATTTTTTGTTTGGTTTACATTCCTCTTTGCTAGATGAGGGTCTTGCAAGTGGTAAACCAATAATAATTTTTGATAGAAGTAATTATCCATCAAAAATTTTTGATTATGGTAAAGAATTATTATCTGAAAATATACAAGAAATTATTCAAAAATTTGAAAAATTAACAAATAATTTTGATGATTATAATAAATCTCTTGATAAATGCAGATCTTTACTTTTTTATAACATTGATCAAGAAAAATATAAAAAAGAAATTGAAAAAATAATTTACACAAAATGATAGATGCAAAATTTTTAAAGAATTATTTTAGAGATTTAGGAAATCTTATCAATTTTGATGATAATGATATAAAGAAGTTAATTGGTATAAAAAAAATATTTAAGAAACTTAGTAAAAAAAATAAAATTTTAGTATTTGGAAATGGTGGAAGCGCGGCAATAGCAAGCCATTTTAGTGTAGATATTACAAAAAACGCAAAAGTTAGATGCACTAATTATAATGAAGCAGACTTGATTACTTGTTTTTCCAATGACTTTGGATACGAAAGATGGGTAGAGAAAGCTGTAGAATATTACGGAGAAAGAGGAGATATTTTAGTAGTCATTTCTGCGAGTGGAAATTCAAAAAATATGATCAATGGGTGTAGAGCTGCAAAACATAAAAAGTTTAAATCTATAATTACTTTAACAGGATTTAATGGAAATAATAAAATTTCAAAATTAGGTAATATAAATTTTACAGTTGATAGTAAGTCCTACAATTTAATTGAGAATACACATCAAGTCTTGTTATTATCTTTAGTAGATTTGATAATAGGTAAATCAGTATATCCAGTAAATTAATCCAGTAAATTAATAAGGTGCAACTAATCACAAGTCCTTTTAGAGAACTATATCAAGATAAATCAAATTTGATTTTTCTTGGCCAATGGTGTTTTTTGGCAGGAGAAAAAACAGACCAAGAAATAATAGATTATCATTGGCTTGATAGAGAAAAGTTTAAGAATGATTTCAATTATTTGAATAAGTTAATATCAAAAACAAATTATCAATTAGCTGACATTTTAAATAAAATAAATAATACATCATATAGCAAAGAATTTTGGTATATGATCATAAATCCTTGGGTCTCTATGTTTGTAAGCGCAGTATATGATCGCTGGGAGTCATCAAAAAAAGCTATTGAACTCTCAAAAATATCACAAGTGAATTTTTTAGAATCTGAAAAAAACCTTATACCAAATGATTTTAGAGATTATTTGCAATTATATAATGATCATTTATGGAATCATAATATTTTCAAAGATATTTTTGAATTTATTAATATAAAAGAAATAAATATAAAATATATAAAAAAAAAAAACACTTTTTAAAAAACCAATCTATAAAAATAAAAAATTATTTATAAAATTATTTATTGATAAAATTTTTTCTTTGTTTACAAAAAAAAAACATGTTGTTTTAATAGATTGCTATTTTAGTTTACTAAATTTTTTAAAATTATCACTCAGTATTAGACAATTACCTAGAATTTATAGTGAATTTTATAAAGATATACAACTTCCAAAAGAAAATAATGATTTGAGAAGAAGAATTAAATTAAATTTAAATAGTAATAATTTTGAAAATTTTCTATCTAATTATATACCAAAAAATCTTCCAAAAAGTTTTTTAGAAGGTTTTAGTAAAATAATTAATGAAGCAAATAAAATTAAAATAGATAGCAACTTAATCATTTTGGGAAATCCAAATTTTCCTACCGAACTAAGTAAATTTTGGTGTGCCTTAAAAAAAGAGAATAAATCAAATTTATTTTTAAATGAACATGGTGGATCAATACCAACGAAATATAGATATTATGATATTCATACAAAAATATTTGATAAACAAATAAGTTGGTCTAAGACAAAATCGAATAATCAAAGTAAATTAACGCCCTCAAAATTAATTGGATTTGAAAAAATAAAATTATCTAGAAAAAATTTATCAATAATAACTTTAGAAACCTCCCAATACGCTTATTATTGCCAAAATTTACAATCTTCAATAATTTTAGAGGATTTTAAACAAAAAAAAAAATTTATGGAAAATCTTTATTCAGAGAAAATCAATTTTAAAATTAAATCTTATAAAAATATGGGTTGGTGTCTTGAGGAAAAATATAAAAATTTTTTTGGGAATAAATCGATAACTAAAAAAAATGTAAAAAAGGTTATTCAAGAATCTAAATTAGTAGTCTGCACTTATCCAGAAACTACATTTTTAGAGTCAATGATATCAGGTGTTCCAACAATACTACTTTATATGGATGATATTTGGAAATTCGATGATTCCTTTCAAGATTTGATTAATAACTTAAGGAAAAATGATATAATCTTTTCTTGTCCACAAAAAGCATCGCAGCATGTTAAAAAGATAATTGATGATCCAAAAAAGTGGTGGGATAACTCAAACACGATTAAAGCTAGGAATTATTTCCTATCTGAATGTGGTAGTATTTCGAAAAATTGGGTTAATGAATGGAAAGATTTTATTTTAAAAAATAATGATAAAACATAAAATTTTTTCATTTTTATAATTGTAGGGAATTTTACCCCTAATAAATCATGAAAGAAAATATTAAAGTTTTAGACTGCACACTACGAGACGGAGGTTATTATAATAACTGGAAATTTAATGACTCGCTTATTAATGATTATTTAAGTTGTATGTCATTATTAGATATAAAATATGTTGAACTTGGTTTTAGATTCTTAAATAAAGATAAGCTAAGAGGAGAGACAGCATTTACCAGCGAAAAATTTATTAAAAGATTAAGTATTCCAAAAAATCTAAGTATTGGCGTAATGATAAATGCAGGGGACTTTTTAAAAAATAATTTAATTTTATCTAAAATATGTAACGAAACTTTTCCAAATTTAAAAAAAAGCAAGATTAAATTTGTAAGAATTGCTTGCCATCATCAAGAAATATTTAAGATTGGACCCATTATAAATTGGTTAAAGGAAAGGGATGTAATAGTAGCTGTAAATTTAATGCAAATATCGGAACTAAAAAACAAAGAAATACTCAACGTTTCAAAGTTCTTATCAAAAAAAAATTTTGATATTTTGTATTTTGCTGACAGTCTAGGATGTCTGAAACCAAAAAATGTTGAAACTATCAAAAAATTGCTTGGCAAGTACTGGAAAGGCGCAATAGGTATCCACGCCCACGACAATCTTAATTTAGCTTTGAAAAATACTTTAAAAGGAAAAAATTCTGGAATTCAATGGTTAGATAGCACTGTTTCAGGCATGGGGAGAGGTCCTGGCAACACAAGAACGGAAGAACTAATTAAACATATTGGTAAAAATGATAAAAGTAAAATTAAGTCCGTTAAAACTTTAATCAAAACTCATTTTCATTCTTTAAAAAAAAAGTACAACTGGGGAACAAATAAATATTACAAATATGCTGCAAAAAATAAAATTCACCCCACTTACATCCAAGAAATACTCTCTGATGAACGATACAAGAAAAGTAATTACAAAAAAATCTTAAAAAATTTAAAAGAGACCGAAAGTAGAAAATATAATCCATTTAAACTTATAAGTCCTAAAAATATTTTGATAAGCAAGGGTAAAGGCAGATGGTCCCCCTTCAAAGAAATAAATAGAAAAGAGGTATTAATAATAGGTGCTGGGCCCTCTACATTTAAGTTTCGAAAAAAAATTGAAAAAACAATAAATGAAAATAATTTTTTTGTCATAGCTTTGAACACTACAAATAATATTAAATCTGATCTAGTAAATCTGAGAGTAGCTAGCCATCCTTTTAGATTACTTTCTGATTTAAGTTTCTATAATTCACAAAATAACTTAGCCTTACCATTATCGATGCTGCCTAAAAAAGTTACAAATAAGATCTCATTAAAAAAGAGAAACATTAAAGATTTTGGAATTTCTATTAACTTGAATAAAAAAATAATCATAAGAAAAAATTATTGTATCATGCCAAATGCTCTAGCAGTTAGTTATGCTTTAGCTATTGCAATAGCCGGTAAAACTAAAAAAATATTTTTTGCAGGTTTTGACGGTTATAGACTGAACGATACAAGAAACGATGAGACTCAATTAATTTTTAAATTAATTAAACAAAAATATACAGGGATAAAATTTTATTCGATTACACCTAATAACTATGGTTTAGGCAATTTTGAATAATGAACAAAATTTCAATCATAATTCCAGCAAGATATAAATCCTCTAGATTTCCCGGCAAACCATTAGTATCAATTTGTGGAAAAGAAATGATAATTCATGTTGTTGAAAAATGCCAAAAAGTAATAAATAAAAAATTTTTGTTTGTTGCGACTGACTCAAAAAAAATAAAAGAAGTAGTTGAAAAAAAAAATTTTAACGTAATTATGACCTCATCAAAATGTCTAACCGGAACTGATAGAGTTGCTGAAGCATCAAAAAAAATAAAATCGAATATTTTTATCAATGTCCAAGGGGATGAACCATTGGTAAGTCCGAAAGATATTAAAAAAATAATAGCAGCAAAAAAAAAGTATTCAGATAAAGTTATCTGTGGTTTTTCTGAAATTAACAAAAATGAAAGTCCTTTTAATAGAAATATCCCGAAGGTAGTTTTAAATAAATTTAATGATCTTGTTTATATTTCAAGAGCAGTAGTCCCTTCAACAAAAAAATATAATGAAAAGATAAAATATTTAAAACAAGTATGTATTTATGCTTTTAGTAAAAAGGAATTAAAAAAATTCTATAGTTTGAAAAAAAAAGGAAAAATAGAAGATTTAGAGGATATTGAAATTTTAAGATTTTTTGATTTAGGGGTAAAAATAAAAATGATAAAATTAAGTAAAAATACAATTGCAGTAGATGAAAAAAAAGATATCTATAAAGTCGAAAAAATTTTGAAAAAATGATTAAAAAATTTATTGATCCAAATATAAAAAATAAATCTAAAACTGTTGAAAATAGAATTCAATTTGTTAATTATAAAAATAAACAATTTCCTTTACCAACAGAGATTGAGATTAGTGAGTCAGGTATTTGTAATAGAAAATGTTCCTTTTG
>MDTB01206987.1_pt1 | contig 13735 bp, 2 predicted proteins | sample 811161 | NCBI WGS metagenome assembly MDTB01 (sample SAMN05326650, study PRJNA326480) | marine metagenome | isolation source: seawater | place: Mediterranean Sea | collected 2009
CGTTGTCTTTGTGCTTCCTCTGCTCTTCTTTTTGCAATACTATATGCATTCTTATCTTTGTTTATAATCGCATGAGTTTTCATGTCTCTCACCAAATTACTATGTCCTTGTACTTTTACATAATCACTCATCTTATGTCGCCAATGCAATTATTCTCAAATCTTTTATTCGTGGTGGATTAGCTGCGTCAGTTGATTTCATAACCACTTTGACTTGAAAAGTTGAAAACTCTGGAAGTGCATCACCGATACCATCATCAGTTACACCAGCAGTATAAATGTATTCTTGAAAGTCTGTGTCTGCAAGTGATGTTCTGACTGTCTGGTCAGGCGAACCATCAGTATTGAAAAATGTATAACCTTTTTCATCAATATCTTTTGACTCATCTGAACCTAATGTTTTAAATAACACCTCTATGTCAGACGCACCTTTATTCACAGCTGCAAAGAATACTTTGATTGATGTGGCAGGGTTTTCTAACGCAACTGATTTTGTTAAATATATAGCTGCATTTTGGTCACCATCTGGTTCAGTCGATGCGTTGTAATCTGTAGTTGGATAGACATCAGATGAACTATCTATGGAGTTAACTCTGTTTGCAATTAAATTTACAGACAATCTATCCATGTCAATTACAGGAGAGATGTTTGCGTTATCTGTAGTCATTGTTAAATCTATGAAAAATGATTTTTCTCCAGATAACTCATTAGTTTCGTTGATTTGTGATGCAACCATTCTGCTTGTTTCAAATCTAAAGTTTTCTCCTAACGGAAATGCTTTTGCAGTTGCAGTGGTGTTTGTTGTAAACGATGTCTCTGTTCCGTTTGGACTTGTTGCAGATGTAGATCTGACTTTTGCAGAGATTGTTGTTCCAGTTATTTCCATTACAGACAACGCACTTTGCATAACTTCAAATCTATAGTTCTCACTTGCATATACAGCATTACCACCAATTTGTGCAATTCCAGATGTACCAGACACAGATGGTGTGCTTGATAGTGCGACTGTATATGAGTCGATTCCTATATCGGCGATTGCAGTATGTGTTTTATTAATCTCAGTCAAAGGAACTCCAAACAATTGATACAATTCAATTGTAGCACCAACTGCGTGTTCAGCTGCATCTGAGTCACCAATACCTCTTGTTAAACTTGAAATCGTTGTTCCAGAAATTGTACCAGATATGATCTCATTTGCAATCTTAACGTGTACAGTTCCAGAACTTGGAAAGTTTGTTGAGGATGCAAGAGTTAAACTTGTCGATGTAGTCGTTAACGCATTCGTAGCAAGTGTAGTTGATATCTCAGAGGAAACACCAGTTATAATAACATTATTACTAGTCGTGTACATTCCATGATCTCTATGAAGAACTTTTACCTTTGTAGTTGAGTCTGTAATTACAATTGGATTAGAAAGAAGTCTTTGAACATAAACAGGTGTTGTTCCCCCTTCTTCTTTTGTTATGGCTTGTGATATGTTATCATTAGACAAACTAAAAGTTGATCTTGTAGGTACAAGAATATCGGTTCTTCTTCCAGTTCCAGCTCCAAGTGCTGTCGTGGTTGGTTGTGTAAATGACGCTTTTTTTAACGTGAATTTTATATCTTGTGATTGCACTGCATCCCATGTTCTATTATTTTGTGATTTGAACATAGTCCCTAAGTGTGGTTGAGTTGATATAAGTCTATTAGACCCGCCAACGTCCTTTTCATTCATTTGAGATATCCATGCTTTATATTCTAAACTATTTGATAAAATAGCAAAACAATATTCTTGACCCTCTTGAACAAAAATTGGAGAGTCAAAAGTGAAAGTTGTTGCAGACAATCCATTATTTTCATCTACATTTACCTCACTCGCTTCTAAAACTTTTCTACCAAAAGGAAGAAGTTTTTTGCCAGGATATCCGTTTATCATATTTCTTACCTCTACCCAAACAGGGAGAGTGTTATCTTTTGCTCCAAAAAATAAATCTACAGATGTTATAAAACAACCTCCATCTTCCTCAATCACAAATGACTGTGCTAATGGGTCAGAGTCAACTGCTTCATCACCATCTGGGCCATCTGGTCGGTCATTATCAGGATTCGTCCAAGGCGGCCAGACAAATACTGGAGGTGGAGGTGGCGGTGCCGCTGGAGGGGGCGGAGGTGGAGGCGGCGGCGGCGGTGGCGCTGGTGGTGGTGGAGGAGGGGGTGGAGGAGGTGGAGGAGGGGGTGGTGGTCTATCAATCCTGTCCTGTATAATCCTCGTTGTAGTTGATGTATCTGTCAAACTTGTTGTTTCATTAACTCTAGTTTGTATGACCCTTGCATTTCGAGTCGCAAGAATAGTTTCTTGCTCTGTTTCAAGAACACCAACTGCATTGTAAATAGTGCTACCAGATGTAAGAGGAAGTCGATTTATATCATTCGTTGTACTTGATGTCAATTTAAATTCTATTTCACCAGTTCTAAATCTGGGCTGAGCTTCTTGACCAGCAAATCTATATTCTGGTATTCTAAATGTACATTCAACTTTACCAGAACCATTTGTCACTAAATTACTACCTTCAGTTGGAGAACTCACATCTGAATATTGCACTTCTTTTGGTGTAATAAATGTGTTTACATTTCTACCATCAAAGAAGGCATGAAGTCTTATACCTGGCCTAAAACACTCACCTGTTACAGTTATGTTTCTTGGTCTAATGAAAGGAATAAGAGCTCTTGCTATTATCCTTTTACCTAATGATTCCTCTTCAATATTTTCAACAACTCTTGTGTTCACTCCAACTCTGGTTAGATCAGTTCTTGTAGTTGTGACAGTTCTCACAGAAATTTCATTTTGTTGCGTACCTTGATCAGATACAAACCTTTCTTCTTGAGTGTCAACTACACCGCTCCATTGTGTTTGCCATGCGTTCCAAACTGTTCCTAAAACACCTCTATTTCTAAGTCCATTGAGAATAGTGTTAAAATTACCCTCAACATTTATTGTTACAGCTGGAACTTCCTCTGTCTCAAACCACTCATCTCCAGATGGTGCTAAAGTTATTTTACCAATCCATTGAGCGATTAGGTATGTTTGTACATTCTCTAATCTAGTTGCGTATGGTTGTGTTACAAAATTTTGTTCTACATAAGGGAGAGTAATTAAATCACCAGTTCTTCTATAACCAGCAGTGGTTCTAGCGGCGTCAGTAGTTGCAACCTCAGTTAGAGCAACATTTCTTAGTGTACACATTGGTCTTAATTCATGTAGTTGCATATCAATAGAACAATTATAATCTTTGTGTAGAGTATCACCAATTTTATGTCCAGAGAAATTATCAACTACAAATCCAGACTTAAACCTATTCAATCCGTTTGCGTCTTGTATTTCGAATGACTCTGCATCTCTTTCTAAAAGAGATAATGCAGTTTGTGACTCAACTGTTTCAAGACGATCTTTTAATCTACCAATATCTCTCATGGTAAATCTTTGAGTTTTCATTCTTCTCACAGTTACATCAGTTGGTTTGAATGTGAAGGGTGGTAAAAAGATGGATGCTAATTTCATACCATTATCTAATTGTTTTGGTGGAGCTGGATCTTCTGCTGAAGCACCCTCAACAATTTTAAATTCACCAGCAGTTGTTAAAAATAGATTAGCAATCTTTGCAAGGTAAAATTCAAAGTCATGAGATGACGCACTATTTGGTTTAGGAGTTGATACAACCACTGCACCTGTTCCATCATACTGTCTTGCAGAAAAATCAAAAGAGTTACCAGTGATTGTGTCAACGGCTGTGACTGTATCTGATGCACCTGTGATGTTTTCACAAGTTGGTCTGAAATCTAAACAATCTCGTAGATCAAATTTACCTGTTGGTTCTGGGTCATCTGGGTCAACTCTTGTCGCAGTAAATGTTGGTATGTCATCATAGTTCATTTGACCAGCAACTGGTGAGTAAGAATCGACAGAGAAAAACTCTCCAGCACCATGTATAAAATAATCAAAAATTACAAGGAGTCTACCTCTTGGAGCTGCAATGTTTGGTTTACGAACTATTCTTGCGATGTCATAAAAGTTATCTCTTTGTCCTGTATCTAATTCAAAGTTAGATGTGATAACTTTACTACCAGCGGTGAGAGTTCCCACAGTCGCAGTTGCACCAGAGGACTCACCTGTGATTGTTTCTCCAGCACCAAAATTAGTCGCACCAAAATTACCATTCAATGTGTATGACATTGGACTTGTTGTTGTTAAGACTCTGCCTTTTGCAAACGAGGTGCTACCAGTAATTTTCTCACCTCTAATGAATGTTCCAGAGATGTTAGATATTGTCATTGATGGTGCAGTTGCGTCTGCACTTGTATCCTCTGAATCATAGATTGCTTGTAATCTGTATACATCTGCACGACCAAGTGATATTTCTTTATCATCTGCCCTTACACCATATGAACCATCGGCATCACTTGCAATCACCTTTACTTGTTTGAGTAGTTGTGTTGTTTTTATTCTTGCAGTTACAGCTGTCTTGGTGACTGTTCCAATAAATTTAACTTTAGCTGCATTACCTAATATAGTGTTGTCAGTTACAGTAACAGTAGACCCACCAGTTCCAGTTATCTTTCCAGATATACTTACTAAGTCACCTTGACTTCCAGTTCCACCACCAGCAGTTAATATTGACATGGAATAGTCTGCACTCGTAAAACTTGCAAATGTTTCATTTGTTCCAGCAGAGAATGATACTGCACCAGATGAGTTTGTTGTGCCTACAAACTGTTTACGAATAATTATCTGTGAGTCACTTGCACCATCATTGTCATTTGTAAGGAGTGTTTTAATAATTCTTTTAGGTAATCTATATACAACAGAGTTTTTCTCTGGTTGTTCTAGTAACGCAACTTTTTTAGGTTCAATACCTAATCGTGTTGATCCATCTTCCTCAAGAACAAAAAAGTCATTCAAGTCAGCACTATTTGCATCAGAACCATCATTTCTAAAAACATCAGTGTCTTGTCTAGCTCTTGATAAAACCATATCTGCTGTAAAGTTTTGTCCACCATCATCATCATTCATAAACACAGAGCGAACATCTTCAAATTTAAATGTTTCTATCTCCTCGTTTTCAAGAATTATTAAATCTACGTTACTTGAATTTTCTATTAATTTATCACTCTCTGCACTATCAGATGCAATAACTGTTTCACCCTTTTGAAATGTTCCAGATACGTTTACTAAATTAAATGTGTTACTGCTTGTAGTAGGACTACTCTCTACACTAAATATAAACCCTGTCGCACCAGATGTGTTACCTTGTACTCTAACACCTGTACTATGTGTTGCAGTAATTAATGGACTAGGTTCACCACTTAATTTAATCTTTGTAAACATCTGAATATCAAAAAGATATAGCTTATGTTCTGCATCCGTAGAACCTAACGCACCTTGATGATGTTCAAATGCTCGAGCTCTTGCAACACCAAACTGTCTACCATCGTTAACTAATCCGTTCTCATTTTTTGTTCCTCTATTGCTTCCTGACCCAGTAAAGTTTTCAAATAATTGTAAAGTTTTATATGGAGTTGTTTCACCAGACACATCACCTATATCTGGTATGTTGTATGCGTTTGTTACTCGTACAAAATTTCCTATTTCAAGATTTGAAACACCAGCATTTATTGTATCAAAATCTCTTGCCTTTTTAATATCCTTGAAAGATACACCAGTTTTTTCTATTTCATATCCACGAACATACGCTTTACCTGGCGTACAATTTAGTGCAAGTAAACTTTCGTCTGCAAGTTGATTGTCATCAGTTACTTGACCAACTGAGTAAACACCATCAAATTCTTTTGTTTTTACTGAGTTTGGAATTGACTCTCTAACATCAAATTGAAATGGTCTAATAGTATAGTCACCAGATTCTTCAAATGTTCTTCGTGCAAGAGTATCACCTATAACAGAATATTGTGTGAGTTGTGCTTTATTTGAAGTTTGATTGCCTCTTTTTAGAGCCATAATTTCAATAAAGTTGGTATCATCAGTGGAGTCAATAGCTCTAGCTGAGAGTTGAAGTTGTATTCTTAATCTATGTGCTCCTTTAGCCGCATAGTTATTTGACCCTTGAGAATTATCTGTAAGACTCGCATCATCCTCTGGTGTTATTAAAGTTTCAAAAATAGTAAAACCTACACGAGCAGAAATATCGTTTCTCTCTGCACTTAAAAGTAAATATTGAGGAACTACTTTTACAAATTGACCACGAACAAAATAAACACCTTCTTGAAGATTAACCATAGAGCCTGTGCGAGAGGCGTCAGTATTAAATGTTGTCGCTGATGCAATTTGTTCTGCATATGCAGTGGTATGTGTTATCTCTGTGTCTGCAAATATATTCTCACCATCTACAAAACTCTCAGTTTCATTATCACTACCAGCATTTAAATATTGTATGACAAGTATTGGTTGAGTAAAAGCGGTTGCATCTTGAAAAGTTATAACTCTCGCTTGCACACCGCTTGTTGAACCTGTGATAATAACAGGATTGTCAGCATTATAATACTGACTTGGCAAGATTGTTTCACCAGCAAAAGTATTTTCAAGATGAAGAGTGGTAACTGTATTACTATATGATATTTGGCCTGGTATGACAACTGAACCCTCTTGGAACATATGTCTACCAAATTGCTCTATCTGACCTTGTAGTATTGATTGTAAAGTCGTTAATTCTCTTGCTTGTATTGCAAAGCCTGGACGGAAAAGAACACGATGAAAATTATCATTTTCACCAAAGTCATCGTAATAGGGAGCAACATTTAGATCTGTAACTTGTGGCATATTTAAAACTCAATAATTAATTTAATGTCTTCAGTTTGGTCTGAATCTCTTTGTATGGGTTTTCTATTTTCTAGGTAAAGTATATTCCCACTATCTGGTTGTAACTCTGGGTTTGCGTATCCAGTTGTAAGTGAAAGTGTATTACTGTTTGCAAGTGTGATTGTTTCAGTTGTACTTGATGGTGTAAGTGTTGCACCAGACGTTCCACCTGTTATTGTGTTTGTTCCACTAAACGCAGTAAAACCACTGTTTGTTGCACTTGTTCCAAATCCAGAAAATCTTTCTTGTTGAAAGTAAAGTAAACTTCTATCACTATCAAACTCTACGACTTTTCCAACTGCACCAGTTGTTGTCTGTGTTATGACTTCATCAGCCTCAAATGTTCCAGTTGTCGCAGAACCTTTTACAACAAATGTCTGTCGTGCAGTTGTGGAACTTGCAACAGTGGATGTGCCATAGGTTGTTGGATCTACTAAGAGTCCAACCTGTCTAAAATCATTTGCAGTTGTTATATCATCACCCTCTGCTTGACTGAGTGTGGTTGCAGTCATCACATAATGAGCTCCTAGTTCAGTTGTTGCATCAGAACCATGTCCACCCTTTGGACTTATAATTACCTCTATTGCACCACCAGTTCCACTTGCACCTAAAGTGGATGAACTACTCAATGATGAGTCTGAAAATATAAAATCATCTCCAAGATTGACTGTTCCAAAGGTATACCCAGAACCAGCATTATGAATAGTTGTGTTCGTTCCAGACGTAAGACCAAAAGATTGTATTGAACCACTTGATACTGTTATTCTTACTATTGCACCAGATGAAGTTCCTTGACTTGTTCCATCACCAAATATAGCAACATAGTAAGTTCCATCTGTATATCCAGAACCAGCAGTTACAACAAGCGACTCAATTCCACCATCAGTTGCAGCTGCACTCACTGTTGAGTCTGTTTGCACAGGAAAATAATCTGTCGTTAAATACTTGGCTGCATCTGAAGCAGTTATCTTAAACATATATTTGAGAACATATCCACCCAACGCAAAAGGTGATGTGGATTCAGATGTCGGTTCTGAACCAGAATATGCAGTCCCATCATTGTTGTCTAAAACTTTGTACACTCTAAAATCAGATGTTAAAAAATAAAAGGTTGAGTCAAATAAGTTTGATGCACCAGATGTCGCAGTGTTAGAAGAACTAATATTATGTTTATACATATCAAACACAGTTCCATTCGACCAGTTTCTTCTGGGAACTGAAAATTGTATATCTGATGAGGTTATCTTTTTTGCGGCCAACATTGAGTCCCATGCGTAGAAGTGTGTTTCTCCAACTGCGTCTGCTGGTGTTGGAGGTGAACTATCACTACCAGTTGTTGTTGAACTTGTAAACGCAGTAGCTTTTCCTATGAAAAGATAATACGCATTTGCAGAAGACTCTGAAAAAGACTCACTAAATTGATCTGCGTTATGTTTTCTGAATTTTTCAGTTATGATTGCCGACATATTTTTACCCTTTAGTTTATTTATACAAAAAGTTTATATTGTAATTCCAGTTGCACCCTCTAAATCCATATTGTCTCCAGCATTAGTTGATGACCCATCAGTTCCGTTTAAGACTAAATTTCCAACCCCATCTTCAAGAGCGATATCTCCTGTTGTTCTTGTTCTTATCTCTGAAGATTGCACTATTGACAGTCCACCAACAGGACTTGTTCTACTATTTAGTGTCCAATTATCTATAGGTATTTGACCCTCATTCAATATTCTGTTCGTAGTTTCTAATGCCATTGCAGTATTAATCTCTTCAAAACTTTCGTATAGAAGAGCATCACCAGCATCTTTGGAGTCACTATTCGTTCCATCTAAAACTATGACATCTCCAGTTGATGTTTGTTCTAATTTTATTTGATCAGCCCTTTCAAATGTGTTTATACTACCTATTCCAGATGAAGTTTCAAAAAGTACCCTACCACCAGTTTGATCCTCAAGGACTATATGTTCAACAACACTGTTTGATGATAAGTCCTCTTCAATTATACTACCAGAGAGTTCTAATGTAAATCTAGTATGCTCTGTCGTTTCGTGAAGAAGATAATCTCCAGCTTCAGCAGAGTTAACATCAGTTCCGTCTAACTGTATTCTTCCAAAGTCCTCTAACAGTATACCAACATTTTCAATCGCATTCGCATTGTTTTGTTCTGCAATACCTGTGCCAGAAAGTTTAACGTGTAAATTTTCTTCTAAATCAATGAACCCACCACTCTCTTGAACTAGTCTACTTCTATTCAAGTGACCATCAGTATCATCCTCTAATAAAATAACTTGAGAAGTATCAGTCGCATCCCCCAACTCCATGATAATTTTATTAGGTTTAAGTATCTCTTCAAATCTAAGACTTCCAAAATCATTAAAGGTAAGTGTTTCTGTATCACTGTGATGATCTTCTAAGACAAGGTTTTCATTTTCGTCTACAACAAACCCTGTTGGAAACGCAAATCTATCAGCCTCTGCAAGAACCACACCACCTCTTTCAAGTAGTAGTCTGTCTTTTAGTCCAGATGTTACAAATCCAGACTCTTCATTAAGAACTCTGTTTCCATCCTCCATCAAAATATTACTACCAGTTTCTAGTATGATGTGATCTAAGTCCTCGTCACCCTCAAGTAAGATTGGAACTTCACCTTCATTGAGTGGTGCGTGTCCATCAAGAACTATCGTTCCACTTTCAAAAAAGCCAGATGTGGAGTTCTCAAGTTGTAATAAGTTTGATGATCTACCAAATGGTGTATTTGCAAGATAGATGAATAGATTTCGTGTAACTCTTGGAGTTGGTCTTGTGGATATTTTTGTTATAATATGTTTTACTATATTTTTGTCTGCTTTATCACTAGGTGCAAGAGAACTCTCAGACATCATTCTACCACCTAGACTATCAACTAGCATCTCAAGATCGGAGTTTGCTTCAAATAATATTGAATCTCCTGTTATATGAAAACCATCCTCAAGAATAATAGTGCTTCCATCCTCCAGTAGAATATTTTCAAATTCATTTTCAAACGAACCAGACTCTAAATCAACCTTACCATTCTCATCCTCAAAACTAGAGCCACTTGCATCTAATACGATATACCCAACAGCATAATCATAATTACTTGGTTGCAGACTATCTTCTAATATTATTGATATGTTTGCTGGAGTTGTTGTATCTGTGGAGGATGATGTCGCATCAAGAATAATTCTGTCACCAGCAACAATACCATCCTCATATATGATTTGGTCATTAATACCACCAACTTCATATTTTTGAGTTCCAATTCTTCTTTGTATAGTTTGGTCAAATATGGTTGCAAAAGTAGAACCAAGTATTGGTGAGAACCTATCATCACCAATAAAACTTTGGACACCAGCACCAGTGTTTGTTACTGCAACTGATATTGCACTTGCAATAGAAACTTTACCAAATGGTTTAAATCCAGCAGGGTGAACTGATTTTTGTAATTCATTTATATACTGAGAAAAGGCTGCACCAACTCTAACCTCGTAAGAATAATCTTGATAGTAATATGAGTCTTGTAGTCTGTTTAAATCTTCACCAAGTAAACTCTGTATACCAGTATACTCACCTAAACTTGTTGATATCGTTTCAACAGAGGACTCTACTGTGGCTATATCTGCTTTAACAATTATTGCAGACGCACCGCTTGAATCTGTTATGGTTACGTTTTTATTGCTGAAGTCAATAGGACTTTCGTTGATTATGTTGTCACCAACATCACTTGAGTCTGAGTCTGTTCCATCAAGAATAATGTCACCATCTCCAGTTTCATCCTCAAATAATAGTTTACTTGCACCATCTGTTCCGTCTGCGTCAGTGCCATCTAGTATTATACTTCTTCCAGCATTCTCACTTGCAAGTTGTTCATTCTCTCCTACACTATCTGAATTGACACCATCTATTAATAATTTAGCATTTATATCAACCTCATGAAAACGATCAATCAGAAGTTTTTCCCCTTCGTCTTGAACAAAAATACCACCAAACCCTACAGCAGTTTGTTTTGCAAATCCCTCAATGGTTGATCTCTCAAGAAGTATGTTTCCACCAACAGCATCCTCTATACCTGTGATCTCAAAAGTGTCACTACCCTCTTTAAGAATAAAAGAAGTTTCACCATCATTAGAACCATCCTCTAATAATATGTCTCCATCACTAACACCAAAATCACTATCTGTGTCCTCACCATTGAGAGAGATACGAGATGCTCTGGTTAGAGTAGTTCCCTCTTCTCTTAGGAAACCATTACCTAATGAGTCTTCTAACAATAATCCAAAAAGAGTTGAGGCACTACCATCTAAAATCACACCACCATTTTCATCTCTAACAAAAGACACAACTTCTCTAGTTTCAATTCTTGCACCCATCCCAGAGTGATTACCACAATAATAATAAAGAGTTGGAGCTCCCTCTGCCAACGTGATTTGAATATAGGCTGGAAATGATACCCCATTGATAACTTCAGTTGTTCCAACCTCAATGTATGACGCAGATTTCGTTACACCAGTTGTGTATTCAGAACCACTCCCATGTGTTCCATCTGAAGTTGATGAAAATCTAAACACATGATTTTGTCCTTCAACTGCATTGTAAAGAGAGTTATCAGATAAATCAAAATAGTAAGTGTTACCCTCTGTAAATGTTAAAACTGGTTGTTGTATATCATTGATTGCGTAAACATTTTTACCAGAGGTGTTTTCAACCACCTTTACTTTGTATGAAAAATATTTTGCTGGAGGGGTTACAACCTCTGTTCCATCAAGTACAATGGAGTCACCCTCATCTGGTTCAAAATCCTGTTCATCTTCAAGTTGTATCCCCTCGACAATTGATGCGTCACCAGCAATATTTCCATCTTCTAGTTCTATGCCTTGATTAAAAGTTCCATCTTGTTCCTGTTCAACTCTAATTACATTTTCAAATGTGGTGTCTAATACATTTGTGTCTGAGTCAAATCCTTGCACAGTTCCAACGTGAGAAGTTAAAGTGTTGTTTTTTGAAAATGTTCCAGATATATCTTTTACAACAAAGTGTGCTATTGGGGATAATTCTGGTGGATTAGAAGAACTGTATCTAAATCCACTCTCTTTGACTTTGACAGACTGAATTGCACCAATGTCATTTGTTACTGAAAGTAGAGCTGCTCCAGTTCCAGTTGTTGAGGTAATAGTGACAGAGGGTAAATCTGCGTATCCCTCACCACCACTTGCAACGTGTGCCTTTTGTATCGCACCAGCCTCTGTTGCACTAAATGTTGCAGACTCTAAAACTATTTGATCCGTAAGAGTAGTGTGTGTATCTGATTCTTCAAAATCAAGACCCTCTTCTGTGAGAATTGTGTGTCCAGCGTCTGTTCCACTAGAGTCTGTTCCGTCTAGAAGTAAATTGTTAAGTCGGTCTGCTCTAACACGAATTATTGAATTTTCTACAGGTGCAGTTGTAAATGTTAAAGTCTGACCCTCTAAAGTGTAGACTGTATCTTGTATAATATTAAGACTTAATGTAATCACATTGTCTATGGTAACAACTATGTTTGAATCAAAATTTGTATTTACATTCGTTAGTGTAAATACTGTGGTCGATCCATCACCAATAATTGTATCGCTTGTTACACTCTCAAGAACAATATTAAAAGGCTCCATGTGAGTAAAAGAACCTGTCTCTAAAATTAAAGAGTCAGTTGTAATTAATGGGTCATCTAGTGTAGCAGTTTCTAATTGAATACCACCACCAACCATGCTTACAAATCCTGTCGCAGACACAGTGCCTAGATCTGCACTTGCGCTTGTAAAAGTTAGAGTGTCACCAACTTCATATTTTGTTCCAACATCGTCAACCTCAACACCACTTACAGAGCCTCGTTTTGTTTGAGCAACCTCAACATCTGCAAAACCATTACCAATATTCTCAACTGCAATATCCTCATCTTCTGAGTGTAAAATACCATCGTTTGTGACTGTTCCAGAACTTACTATCGCTTTGACAGTAAAACCAACTGTTACATCCCTAGTGGTCGAGTTTCCTGTTATTCTTTCACCATCTCTAAATGTTCCAACTACGTTGCCTAATACGAGTTCAGTGATTGAGTCATTACCTTGTCTAAATGCTTGTGCAGATATGACAGTCGCAGTCGCACCAAATAACTGTCCTTTTATTGATTGATTAACAACTTCATCACCATCAACCCCAAAATCTGGTTCTGCTTTTAAAATAATTTCTTGTCCAAAACTACCATCAGATAATTTCATAAGATATTGGTTGGGGTAGAAAATTTCTGGTTCTTCACCCAAGAAAATTTTTGCAAAAAGTTTTATTGCTTCAGACGTACCCTTGGCTGCATAAAGATCTTTAATATTTTTTATAAGATTTCTTTTTGAAACACCAGATGCAAGTGTGCTTGGTATCGCAGCCATAAATGATTTTCTAAATTGTTCTAAAAAATCAAAAATGGTATTGTCTACGTTTGCGTACTCTAATAGTTGTTGAATGTTTTGTATTGGGTTTGCACGATACTCTGAGACTGTTGCGTAAGACCCAGAGGTAGAACCAGTGACAGTTTCTCCTGTGATAAACTTTTGTTGAGATGTAATATAAACGTAAGAGTTTCTTATGTCATCAACTAAAACAGTTGCTGTTGCGTTAGAAGTTCCACCAGTTATTGTTTCACCCTCAATAAACTTACTTAAACTTCCTTCACCAATTTCTGTTACTACTCTATTATCATCTCCGTCTTCACTTAAAACATAAGATACAGTGGTTGTTTCAAGAGATATGTAATTGACTGTTGCAGTTAAGGTAAGTCTTCCTGCTTCTAAATATTGATAATAGTCTTTTAGAAATTTTACAAATAAAGAATGATCTGATTCAA
>MDTB01023365.1_pt1 | contig 13734 bp, 14 predicted proteins | sample 811161 | NCBI WGS metagenome assembly MDTB01 (sample SAMN05326650, study PRJNA326480) | marine metagenome | isolation source: seawater | place: Mediterranean Sea | collected 2009
AGTAGATTTTTTAAAAAATTTTTTTTATCTACTAAATTATAACCAGATGAAGAAATAAATACTGGATCAACAATAATTGGACAATCAAAGGGTTTAAAAAATTTAACAAGTTTATTTGACAATGTGTATTTTGGAATAACCCCAATTTTTATAGCATTAAATTGCATATCGTTACAAACAGTTTTAATTTGATCCATAACCAACTTTTCATCAATATTAATTACTTTATTAATTTTGTGTTTATTTTGAGCAGTAATGCAGGTTACCGCAGAACAGGCATACCCACCAAGTGAGAAGATAGTTTTTATGTCTGCTTGTATGCCTGCACCGCACGAACTATCACTTCCAGCTATAGATAATATTTTTATTAAACCCTTTGACATAATTGATCAGTCTCTAATATGATATTAATTATATCGTTCTTAACAGAATTTGTTAATTTGTTACATCTAGACTGAACCATAACTCTAATTAATTTCTCAGTACCTGATTTCCTTACCAAAATCATTAGATGATTTTTAATTTGTTTCTTTTTTATTTGATTAATATATTCATATAATTTTATATTCTGAAGAATTATCTCAGGATCTTTAGATATTTTAAGATTTTCCAAGATTTGAGGAAATGTCTGATAATTCTTGAGATGTTCATTAATAGATTTATTTTCAATTTCCAGAATTGACAGTATTTGCAAAGCACTTAGTAGTGCATCTCCCGTAAAAGAATAATCTGAAAAAATAAAATGACCAGATTGTTCACCACCAAAATTACATTTTTTTTTTTTCATCATTTCAACAACATATTTGTCACCTACATCGGATCTGTACAAACCAATTTTTTCTGTACTTAAAAAATCTTCTAAGCCAATATTAGACATATGAGTAGCCACAATTCCATTCCCTTTCAATTTATTTTGTCTTAACATACTTCTGCATGTTATCGCCATAATCTTGTCACCATTAATTATTTCGCCATTTTCATCGGATATTATTAGTCTATCTCCATCACCATCGAAAGCGATACCAAGATCAGCCTTATTTTGCAGAACATCTTTGGAAAGAAATTCAGGAAATAAGGAACCACATTGATTATTAATATTTTTACCATCAGGATAATTATTCATTGTAACAAAGTTTAATCCAATCTTAGAAAAAATTTCTGGAGCTATATTACTTAATGAACCATTCGCGCAATCAATAACCACTTTTATATTTGATAAACTTAGGTCGGACCGTACTGTACTTAAAATTTTATTATAATATGCAACAATGTTATTTTGCTTTCTAATAGTTTTACTAGTTTGAATTTCCTTTTCTTTGTATAAATTATCGATAATTTCTTCCAGGATTAATTCCTCATTATCACTTAATTTTTCTCCATTTTTTTTAAATACTTTAACCCCATTGTCATAATACTGATTATGCGAAGCGGATATCATTAACCCAAAATCAGCAGAAAAAAATTTCGTCATGAATGATACAATTGGCGTTGAGACTACTCCAAGTAAATGGCACTCAAATCCATCTGAACTAAACGCTCTAAGTAAGGAATCTTCTAATATTTGTCCTGATTGACGAGTATCTCTTCCAATAAAAATTTGTTTATTTGCTTTCTTATTTGAAAATATATTGATGGACTTACCTAACTTAAAGAAAAAATCAGGGGTGATCGGATGAACATTTACTTTTCCTCGTATGCCATCTGTTCCAAAATATTTTTTTTTTTTCATTTATTAATGAATTGCTTGCCAAGCTTCAAATGCTTGGACAGTTTCTTTTACGTCGTGAACTCTAAAAATTTGAATTCCTTCAAGTAAGGCTTTGAGTTGAATTGCAAGTGAACCTGCAAGTCTATCTTTAGGAATTATTGCACCACCAAACTTGGAAATTAGACTCTTTCTTGAAACTCCAAGCATAATAGGACAACCCAAAGAATGAAAAATTGAAAGGTTTTTTAAAATTTGAATATTTTGATCTGTATCCTTACCAAAACCAATGCCTGGATCAATAATAATCTTTTCTCTTTTCACACCAAATCTCTCACAGTAACGTATTTTATTTTCTAAATAATCGTATATATCTAAGACTACGTTATCATAATTATTATTTTTCATCATCGTTTTTGGCGTTCCAGGCATATGCATTAAAATTACTGCAGAGCCAGACTTTTTTAATAGAGAAATCTTTTTTTTACTGTTTTTGAGGGCACTCACATCATTAAAAATTGAGATACCAAAAAAATGTGACATTTCCATAGTTGAATAGTTTCTTGAATCAAGAGAAATTGGTATTTTCTTTAAACTCAAGGTTTGAATGATAGGTAGTATCCTCAAAAGCTCTTCACTGCTACTAATTTTTTTGGCTCCCGGCCTAGTTGATTCACCTCCAACATCAATAAATGCCGCTCCTTCGTCAAACATGTCGACGGCTTTTTTGCTTGCACTATTAGAATCTAAATACAGACCTCCATCTGAAAAACTATCAGGAGTTGCATTTAAAATACCAAAAACTAAATACTTTTTTTTTTTTAACAAATTCTTTTTTTCAAAAAATACTTTTCTTGGAGAAAATAATTTTTGATAAGTAGTTTTATAAACATCGTTTTGTAAAAATTTTTTCTCAAAGTGATCTACAGAAATACAGTCATTATTTGAATATTTATTTCTGGTGATTATCTGAATTTTTGTAAAAAAGGTATTTGAGTCCCCTATTCTCTTCGCAAGATTTTCTCTTTCAAGCAATAAGCCGTCCCTGCTACTAACAAAATAGCAGGGTTTCAAATAAATTTTTTGTTTATTCTTCAATTTTGCGGTTTATGTACCAGGAATTATTTCAGGATCAAGTACAACATTCTTTTTATTAGAACTTTTTGGGATAGATGTTTTCTTTCTCGACAAATTAGATCCGGATTTAGTTGATTTCTTTTTTCCCTTGATTAAGTTCAAAACATCATCACCATTTAATGTTTCGAATTCTAAAAGAGCTTTAGCTAACGAATGTAAATGCTTAATATTTTTTTTCAAAACCTTTCTAGCGTGATTCTCAGCTTTTTCGATTAGTAATCTGATTTCTTCATCTATAATGTTTGCCGTTTCATCAGACATACTTTTTCTTTGCGTGACTGATCTGCCTAAGAAAACATCTTCTTCGTTTTCAGAATATCTTAAGGGACCTAATTTATCACTCATACCCCATTCAACAACCATAGCTCGAGCTTTTTGTGTTGCTTGTAATATATCATTAGATGCGCCAGAGGTGATATTTTCTTTACCAAATATAAGTTCCTCTGCAACTCTACCTCCAAATATCATAGCTAACTTTGCCTTCATTTCTGTCTTTGTCTCTGAATATCTATCTCTCTCAGGTAGATTCATTGTTACACCTAATGCTCTACCACGCGGTATAATTGTTACCTTATGAAGAGGATCATTCCCTGGAGTAAAAATACCGACGAGAGCGTGTCCTGCTTCATGATAAGCCGTAAGCTCTTTTTCTTTTAAAGTCATAACCATTGACCTTCTCTCAGATCCCATCATTACCTTATCTTTAGCATCTTCAAATTCAATCATGGTTACAAGTCTTTTATTTCTTCTTGCTGCCATAAGAGCAGCCTCATTTACGAGATTAGCTAAATCTGCGCCGGAGAAACCTGGAGTTCCTCTTGCAATAACTTTGACGTCTACATCTGGCGAAAGTGGTAATTTTTTTATATGTACTTTTAATATTTTGTCTCTGCCAACTATATCAGGGTTAGGTACCACAACTTGTCTGTCAAATCTTCCTGGCCTTAACAGAGCAGGATCTAAAACATCAGGCCTGTTTGTTGCCGCAATTAAAATCACTCCTTCTGCTGCATCGAATCCGTCCATTTCCACCAATAATTGGTTAAGTGTCTGTTCTCTTTCGTCGTTACCCCCACCTAAGCCAGCACCACGGTGTCTGCCAACAGCATCAATCTCGTCAATAAAAATTATACATGGCGAATTTTTTTTTCCCTGATCAAACATATCCCTGACCCTACTAGCACCAACTCCAACAAACATTTCAACAAAATCAGAACCAGAGATCGTAAAAAAAGGAACATCGGCCTCACCAGCTATTGCTCTTGCAAGTAACGTTTTACCTGTACCAGGTGGACCAATTAGGAGAGCACCTTTTGGAATCTTTCCGCCTAACCTTTGAAATTTTGAGGGGTCTTTCAAAAACTCAACTATTTCTTCAAGCTCTGATTTTGCTTCGTCAATGCCCGCAACATCCTTGAATGTTACTCTACCTTTTTGTTCATTTAATAATTTAGCTCTGGATTTTCCAAATCCCATAGCTCTTCCGCTGCCAGATTGCATTTGGCGCATGAAAAAAATCCATACACCAATGAGTAACAACATTGGAAACCAAGAAATTAAAACATCGAATAATGATGGAGATTTATCTGCAGGTGGTGTTGCAAGTATTTCAATTTCACTTCTCTGAAGCTTTTCAATTAAACCAGGATCACCAGGCGAAAAAGTTAAAAATTCACCGCCGTTAGAATATAAGCCTTTAATACTGTTGCCTGTAATTTCTACTGAGGATATAGAACCTTTTTCCACTTGATTGAGGAATTCAGAATAAGAAATGTTAGTACTTCTTGAAGGCGGGGTATTGGACCTGAAGAAATCCAGTATAAGAAAGACTAGGAAACCTATTAAAGCCCAAATCGCAATATTTCTAAATGTATTATTCAAATAATTTTCCTAAGTTGATTATATAGATATAATAAACAAAAAATCAAATAACAATATTAATTTTATTTGAAGTCAATGAATATTTGGGATTAAAATAAAAATATATGCCATTTTCTTTTAACTCATTTACACAATTGATAAATGGTATAAAAGTTTTTTTTTTTTTTTCTATGATTGGAAGTGTTTGCAATATGTAATTTGGTAAAGATTGTAATTTTTCTTTCGAAATTTTTTTCTTTACACCACCAATATTATATTCATTTATATTGCGTAGAATTAATCTACTTTGATTTGATACTACTGAAAATCTGTGATCCCAACAATTAATTTCATTTTTTTTTACTATAATTTCTTTACCATGCACATTTTCAAATGTTTTTCCGCATTCTCTATAAATATTAATATTATTATGTTTCAGTTCGATGACTGATGAATGTAAAGTTGATTTATTTTTATCCTTTTGTAAGTTATCTATTAGCTTTTCAACCGATTTTAATTTTGGACCATATTCTTTTCCTGAATTGACTAAAAGAATTCTCTTCAGAATTTCACATTGTAAGTCTCTACCTAATTTTAAAAATTTATCTTTTTTAAATCTGAATAACCCATAATGAAAAAAATTAAGATCTTTATAAATAAAATTTACTATCAGTTTCTCAAATTTTTCTTTTACTTTTTTTTTTAATTGTATCTCTTTAAGATAAAAACTTTTTTTACTTTTTTTTAAACTTTTCAAAAAATTTCTAACTTTTATTCTTTCAAAATCTGTAACTTTGTTCAATGGATCACTGATCCATTTGCAATTATGAAACCTGCAAGTCTCTACCAATCTTATCTTAGGCACTGATAAGAATGGCTTAATAATACGAATATCTGTTTTTTCAGAAATCATCTCCATAGAGCTGAGTCCAAGACTAAAACCTTTTCTTTTTGATCTCATGTAGAATGTCTCCAATTGATCGTCTTGATGGTGTGCTGTAAAAAGATGAAAAATATCTTTCTTTTTACACTCATTCTCTATTAACTCATACCTTTTATCCCTGGCTTTTTTCATAATCCCAGCATATGGTTTCATTCCTTGCCATTTTAAAATATATGTCTCTACAGATAGATTCTGGGCTACTTTCATAGCATCCTCGGATTCTTCTCTTGACCTTCTCTTCAAGTCATGATCGACTATAAATGCAATTAGTTTTCCATCATTACTTATTGACCATTCGGATAGCTTTAATAATAGTGCAAGACTGTCCGACCCGCCTGAATAAGCTATTCCTAAGAGAGGTTTTTTATGAAAAAAACCAATCTTATTCATTAAAATACTAAATTCATGACTGGTTATATTTCCCGAAAAATTATTCTTGGGAACATTTAAGCTTATTTTTTTCTTTTTTTGCACGTTGTAATACATTTTTAGCTGCATCAGGATATTTTATCTCTAACTCTATTAAAACATTACAAGATTCTACCTTTTGGTTTAAGTTTGAGAAGGAAAGACCTAATTTAAGCATATTGTCGGGACCTTTAATTGAGGTTGGGTAAAGTCTTAAACCTTCACCAAATTCTATGACTGCCTGCTCAAAATTTTTTTTCGCATAATAAACCTCTCCTAACCAATATTGAATATTAGGCATAAGATCTTGGGGATTATCGTCTCGAAGTTTTACTAATTCTTTTAAGGCCTTGTCTAATTCATTTGACCATAAAAGTTTTATTGCGTTTTCATATTTTTCTTTAATTTCTGCTTCAGAAAACTGACTAGACTTATTATCATCATTATTTGACTCTGATAAACTCTCATCATTGCGGTTAAGATCAATATTTTGCTCCTGATCTTCATTTTCAGAAATATTAAAATTAAGATTTTCTAGTTTTTTTAAAATTTCATTGAGTCTGAAATTTATTTCCTGATCAAATAAATTAAATTTTTTACCAAGGTTTTCAATCTTATAATCAAGTTCTTCTTGTTTTCCAAAATTGTTTTGACTTTGGTTTTCTAAGTTACCAAATCTTTCTTCTGTTCGGGAGATATAACCTGAGGAAATATTTTTTTCTAATTCTTCAATTTTGTTCTTTTGTAAGTCCTCAATATTTTTTTCAATTCTGTTTAATCTTTCAAAAAGTTCATTAACATCAATACTTTGACCGACTAAAAAGGTACCCTTTAAAAAGAACAAAGTGAGAATCAATAAAGAAAAAAACCAGTGCATTTAAATGATTTCGAGTAAAGGCTAATTATAAAATTAGCCTTTATATACTTAGATTTAATTAGATTAATCACCAACAACAGTAACAACTCTACGATTTTCAGCGTATGCTTCCGATGTCACTCCAGAATTTACTGGACGCTCTTTACCATAACTAATTGTTTGTATTCTGCCTGATTCAACGCCCATAGATACTAAAAAGTCTTTAACTGAATTTGCTCTTCTTTCACCTAGAGCAAGGTTATATTCTCTTGTACCTCTTTCATCGCAATGACCCTCGATAATAATAGTGAAGCCAGGAGTCGAATTAATCCAATTAGCTTGAGCTTCTAGTTTGAAAGCAGCTGATGCTGAAATGTTATGTTTGTCAGTTTCAAAATAAACGCTATCACCAACTTCCTTTTTTAAATAATCCTGTAAAGAGGCTGTAGAAGATTCACCTGATGCGTAACTATCTGCGACAGAACCACCTGCTGAGTCACCACTTGAAGAAGTTGTTTCGCAACTTGCAAGCAAAAATAAGCCTAAAACCATTAATATGCTATTTTTAATCATAAATTTATCCCAAGATGTTAATAATATTAACTTTTACAACCTGAATCTCTATAAGTCAACGAAAATACCTTTTTTATTTAGGGAAGTAAACCAGACCAAGCAGGGTCTGAAGCGTCTGCAGGAGTAATTAATTCTCTTAAATTTCTTCCTGTTAGATCGATGATTTTAATTTTTGGAGGTGACGGTTTCATCTTAACTTTTACCTGACTGTAAAAAGCCAGAATTCTGCCATTCGGAGACCAGGTAGGACCTTCAACTAAGTAAGCGCTATAAACTACACGTTCTCCAGTACCATCTTTATACATCACTCCAATGTAAAATTCGCCACCTGTAAATTTAGTAAAAGCAATTAAATCGCCTCTGGGTGACCATACAGGTGTTGCATATTTCCCTTTACCAAAACTAATTCTTTTTATTTTTTTTGTTGATAAATTCATTATGTATATTTGTTGTCTACCACTTCTATCAGATTCAAAAACTATATTTTTTCCATCAGGTGAGTATGAAGGAGCAGTATCAATACCTCTGTACTTTGTGAGTCTTGATATTTTTAATGTGTTTAAATTCATTTCATAAATATCAGTATTCCCGTCTTTTGCTAGACTCATAATAAGTTTTCTACCATCGGGAGAAAATCTTGGTGAAAAAGTCATTCCAGGAAAATCTCCTAAAACCTTTTGTACACCGGTGTTTAGATTTAGTAAAAATACTCTGGGTAGTTTGTTGTAATATGATAAATACGCAATTTTTTGCGCGGCAGGAGAAAACCTCGGTGTTAATGTGAGGTAAGACCCATCAGTCAAAAATTTATGATTTGCTCCATCCTGATCCATTATTGCCAATCTTTTTTTTCTATCAGTTTTGAGTCCAGATTCAGATATGTAAACAATTCTGCTATCAAAATAACCTGATTCGCCTGTAATCCTGGAATAAATTACATCCGAAATAACATGAGATATTCTACGCCAATTTGATTTAGATGTAACTAATTGTTGAGCAATCATTTGTTTTTCTTGAAAAATATCCCAAAGTCTAAACTCTAAAACTAGATTATTATCACTATTAGTGTTTATTCTTCCATGAACAAGTACTTGAGCTGATGTAATTCTCCAATTCGAAAAATTTGGTTTTTTATTGAACGAAATATTGGCATCTATAATTATATCGTCAGATAATTTTTTAAAAAGGCCGGTTCTGTCAAGATTGTTTTTTACAACACGACTGATCTTTTTTGAATAATCCGAAAGCTCTGCGGAGCTTGAATTAAAATCCAGTAAGGCATAAGGAATTGGGTCTATATTTCCTTGAGTAATATCAATTTTTACCTCTGAAAAGCAAAAATTACCCCAAAATACATATACTAGAAAAAAAAATTTAAGAAACATAGACTAATTTAATTCTATTTGGGTTAGATCAAAATTTAAAGAAATATTTTTCCAAATTTCATATTTCTTTTGTGGAACCTTAATTTTTTTGCAGGCAGGATGATTGATTGCTCTCATTACTGATTCTGAGAGAGTTTTATATGAAGTATTATTGATTTTTTTATTATTCACTAATTTTGACATCATTACATTGCCTTCTTCATCAAGTCTAAGTTTAACAAGTACAGAAAATTTATTGAAATCCTTGATCCCTGAAGGCACTGTCCAGCAAGGAATAAATTGTCTTCTAATCATATCAATCTCGCTGATTGTCAACTTTTCTCCATAACCAGAATATTGATCATCATTTTTTTTAGTTTCAACTTTTTTTTTTTTCGAATCTTCATTTTTTTTGAGTTTATCAATCGAGTTTAAAATTGAACTCATTCTATCAATTTTTTTTTCCTCTTTTTTAGTTTGCTTAACTTTAGGTTTTTTTTCTTCCTTCTTCACTTTTTTTATGAATTGCTCTGGATCAGGTTTTTTTTCTACTTTTGGAGGTGAATATTTTTGCAAATCCTCGGTTGGTTGAGATTTTTTTTTTTTTTTTAATTCGGTTTTTTTAGATATCTCAATAATTTCGATTGGTGTCTCTTGAATTTTATTTTTTTTTGAAAAATTGAAAATATCTAAAGAAAAGAAAATCAAAAATACAACACTAAAATGAAATAAAATGGATGTTAGAAAACTTCCGAACATATAAAGTTAGTTTAATTCCGTGACCAGTGCAACCTTTTTAAAACCAGCTTTGTTTATGTTGCCCATTAAAGTCATTATTTTACCATAATCTAGTTTTTTATCTCCTCTTATATAAATTTTTAAGTTCTCATCTTGTTTTCTTAATAAATTTAATTTTTTTATAAGAGTTTTGGTGTCCATCTTTTTTTTCTGTAAAAATATTTCTGCTTTGCTATTTATTGTAATAGTGATTGGTTCCTTTTTTTCGGAAATTGAATCTGCACTACTTTGGGGTAAATTTACTTTGATACCGGTTGTTAATAATGGAGCAGTCACCATAAAAATGATTAAAAGAACAAGCATTACATCAACAAAAGGAGTTACATTGATCTCGTTCATTAAAGTGTGTTTCTTTAATTTCTTTAAATTTTGTCTCATAATTTATTATTCTTTAAATACTTCTTTGGAAATTATTATCATCATTTCGCTAATAAATATTTCCAATCTACCTGAAAATTTATTTATCTTGTCACTTATTTTATTGTACGCCAAGACAGCAGGAATAGCAGCAATTAAGCCCAAGGCAGTTGCAAATAATGCCTCTGCAATTCCAGGTGCTACAACCGCTAGACTAGTATTCTGAGAGATACCTATAGCCGTAAAGCTATTCATAATTCCCCAAACAGTCCCAAAAAGTCCAATAAATGGGGCGGTTGATCCAACTGACGCTAGAAAATTCATGTGCGAAGAAAGAGAACTTAATTCTCTTTCCATTACAATAATCATTTCTCTTTCAATTCTTTCGCAAAAGTTTTTTTTAAACTCTGAATTTTTAAGACTTGTTGTTAACTTAATTTTTTCAAAATAGGATACTGCTGAAAAAAAGATCGATTCAAGAGGATGACATGGATGAGCACCTAACTTCTTGGATAATTTTTGAAGTGTATCACTTGCATAAAATTTGTTTTCAAAGTCATCTGAATCATTTGATATTCTTTTTAGCTCAGAAATTTTAGAAAAAATTATTGTCCAAGACCAAACAGAAGCAAAAATCAGAATGATTATAACAATTTTTACAACTAAATCAGCCTGTAAAAACAAAGAGTAAATAGAAAAATCGTTTGATACTTCCTCAATAACAACTTTTTCTAATTTTTCATCCATGAATTTGTTTATACATTGTTTTTTTTAATCTTGAAACTAATTCTTCATCCATTCTTATTGGTTTCTTTTTAGCCAAATTCACATACACTAAACTTAGAGAAATATCACAAATGATTTTCTTGTTTTTTTTAATAATTTGACTCATTTTGAAGTGTGTTCTTTTTAAGTTACTTACACAAGATTCTACTTCAATTTTATCGAATAAATAACAAAAATCCGAAAATTTAACATCAATTTTGTTTAAAACAAAAATTGTTTTGTTTTGCTTCAAAAGTTTTAAACTTTCTGGGTATATATTATTTAAAAACTCTGTTCTTGCTCTTTCAGCAAACCTTAAATATGATGTATGATAGACAATGCCTGCAGCATCGGTATCTTCATAATAAATTGCTGTCTTATATAAATTTTTATTTATCATTTATAAAGTATTATTTATTAAACCTTTCAAGCCAAAATAAGCATATTAAGGCAGCTTCAGCTATACCATCATTGCTTTTAACATCCCATATTTTTTCATTACCAAATTTTAGTTTAGCAAGATCTAAGCTTGCTTGTTTGGATGAATTAAGCCCCATAAATTTTTTCCAAACTGACGGTGAAACATAATCAATTCTGCTAGTTATAATCTGACACAAACCCTCAACTGCACCATAACTCCTTCCAAACTGAAAACTTGAAGTTACACCTTGCCTTGGCATTGCATGAACCTTTTCAATAACTGCAATACTTATAGAGGTATCTCCAATTTGATTTTTTAAGGAAACTATATCAATTATTTTTTTTGTATTGACTATAAGTGTTGGCATTTTTATAGCTTTTACAATTCTTGGAATCTGATTAACTTTATTTTCAACAATTGCCAATCCCCCAGATTTTCCAGGATCAATTCCAAGAATATTCATAAAACTTTTTCCAAAAATTCGTCACAAAAATTTGCATTTGATGTGATATTTTGAACATCATCACATTCTTCTAATTTTTCAATCAACATAAACAATATACGGGCTTCATTTTCAACTATATCTATAGAGGTTTTTGGTTTCCAATCTAAACTTGAAAAAGATGGTAATTTAAATTTCTTTTCAAGATTGTGAAGAGTGCTGTGAAAAAGTTCAACGGATGTTTTTATATGATATTCATTATTAATTTCTTCTACTTCATAAACAGAGTTATCTAAACAATATTCAAAAATTTCCTCAAATGAGCAGATATTGTTGTTATAGACTATGTTACCAACTTTTTGAAAAAGATGCTTTACTGAGCCACTTGTTCCTAAATTGCCGTTATATTTGTTAAATATTGATCTTACTTCCGATGCGGAACGATTTTTATTATCAGTTAAAACATCCACAATAATAGCTATACCACCCGGTCCAAAGCCTTCATAAATTATTTCCTCAATCTCGGAATCATTACTTCCTTCCGAATTTTTCTTTATTGCTCTTTCAATATTATCTTTAGGCATATTAGCTGCTAATGCGTTATTTATAGCAGTCCTAAGTCTTGGGTTGGTATCCGGATCCGGTAATCCAAGCCTAGTGGCAACCGATACTTCTCGAATAAGTCTTGAAAAAAGTTTGGCTCTTTTCTTATCCTGAGCACCTTTTCGATGCATGATATTCTTGAATTTCGAGTGACCAGCCATTTATTTACCAAGTATACCCTCTTTTAATATTTGTTTAAATTCTTTTATTTTTCTATTCTTATCAATTTTTAAAATAACCCCTGATAAAGTCGCATCTCCAGTTGCCGGTTCATGTCTAATCTTTAGGTGTTGATTTGTGAATTTTAAAATGGAAATTTCCTTGTTCATGCCTACAACTGAATCATAATCGCCGCACATTCCTAAATCAGACTGATAAAAGGTTCCTTTTTTCATTATATGTAAATCCGATGTAGGAACATGAGTATGCGTCCCAACTACAGCAGAGACCCTGCCATCTAGAAAATGACCAATAGCCATCTTTTCCGATGTTGCCTCTCCATGAACGTCAACTATTATAATTGGATCCACGACATTTTCGACCTGTTTAAGAGTTTGATCCAGAACTAAGAAAGGATCGTCAATATTTTCCATAAATAACCGACACATTATATTAATAACAATGATTTTGGAACCCTCAGATGTTTGAAAAATACCAACACCTTTTCCTGGACAATTTTTTGAGTAGTTATTTGGCCTTAAAATTCTTGGGTCATTATTTAAAGTGTCCAGAATATCTTTTTGGTCCCACACATGATTACCAGTTGTAATTACATCGACTCCCAAGGAGTAAAAATTTTCACAAATTTTTTTATTAATTCCAAAACCACCCGCCGAATTTTCACCATTAACTATCACAAAATCTATTTCTTCTTTAGAAATAATATATGGTAATTTTTTTTCGATTATTTCTCTGCCTGTCCTTCCAACAACATCTCCACATATTAGAATATTCATTAATTTATTATCATTGATGGAGTTATAATTATATCAAGTTTTTGATCAAATTTTTCACAAGGAAGTCTTTCATAAATTTGTTCATCGTAAGCTAAACCAATTGCGAAGCAATTAGTTTTATTTTTTAGATACTTTAGTGTTCTATCATAATATCCTCCGCCATAACCCAACCTATTTTTAAATATATCAAAAGATAGAATTGGTACTAATAAGTAATTTGGGATTTCGAGTCTATTTGTGGATGGAACCAAGATACCAAACTTTCCGTTGTTCATTTTAGTTGTCTTATTCCAATATTTAAAAACGAGTCTATGATCTTTTTTTATAATCTCAGGCAAACATACTCGATGGCCTAATTTACATAAGTTAATTAGAGCAGACTCTGGATTAACCTCACCATTGACAGAAAAATAACCAGAAATAGTTTCATTCTTCCTCTTTTTGAAAAAATCTAATATTTTATCGTTTATTTTTGAATTACTTCTTAATTTATTTTTTAATCTAAGTCTTTTTTTAAAATACAACTCTCTTAGTTCCTTTTTTGTG
>MDTB01088986.1_pt1 | contig 13734 bp, 12 predicted proteins | sample 811161 | NCBI WGS metagenome assembly MDTB01 (sample SAMN05326650, study PRJNA326480) | marine metagenome | isolation source: seawater | place: Mediterranean Sea | collected 2009
CAGGATCAGCACGGCGCGTCTAGTGAGCCACGTCCCAATCGCTGCCTCTACCAACATCAACAACCAGGGGAACCGCCAGCTCAGCGGCAGCTCCCATCGCGGCAGAGACCTTGTCTGCCACAACATCAACGTCCTGCTCAGCCACCTCGAGCACCAGTTCATCATGGACCTGCATGATCACGCGAGCGTCCACGGGAGCATCGCGTAGCCACTCGCTGACCGACAGCATCGCTCGTTTGATGATGTCCGCGGCGCTGCCCTGCATCGGTGCGTTGATTGCAGTACGCTCGGCGGCTTGTCGCCGTTGAAAATTGCTGGCGTTGATATCGGGAAGATAGAGACGTCGACCAAACAGCGTTTCCACATATCCCTGCTCGGCTGCCAGCGCTTGGGTTCGTTCCATATAGGCGTGAACACCAGGATAGCGATCAAAATACAGATCGATATACTCCTGCGCGTCAGAACGAGAGACGCCCAGTTGCTGAGCCAGACCAAATGCTGACATGCCGTAGATCAATCCGAAGTTGATCGCTTTTGCACTTCGTCGCTGATAGTCATGGACCTCCTCTTCGGCAACGCCAAACACCTCTGCAGCCGTCGCCAGATGGATGTCCTTGCCTTCCGAGAAGGCCGTCACCAGGCCCTCGTCACCAGACAGGTGCGCCATGATACGCAGCTCGATCTGAGAGTAGTCAGCCGCAATCAGAAGTTGACCTGACGGTGCAACAAACGCCTGCCTGACCTTCCTTCCCTCGTCGTTGCGAATGGGAATGTTCTGCAGGTTCGGGTCCTGACTGCTCAATCGACCTGTTGCGGCGACGGCTTGATTATAGGTGGTATGAATCCGTCCGGTCGATGGATTGAGCTGCTTGGGCAGCTGATCGGTATATGTCGACTTCAGTTTGTGCAGGCCGCGATACTCAATAATGATGCGCGGCAGCGGGTAGTCCATCGCGAGTTCCTGCAGCACCGGTTCCGCCGTCGATGGCTGTCCTTTGGGCGTCTTTCGGATGATGGGCAAACCCAGTTTGTCGAACAGTATCTCCTGCAACTGCTTCGGCGAATCGAGATTAAAGGCCTGACCGGCTATCTCGTGAGCCTCCTTCTGCGCACTCACCATCCAGTCTTCAAGTTCAGCACTCTGTACTTCAAGGAGCGACGAGTTAAGGCACACCCCCTGGAATTCAATGTCCGACAGTACGTCCGACAACGGGCGCTCAATATCGCGATAGACCGACCCGAGCTTTGGCTCTTCGTTGAGACGATTCGACAACTCCGTATGGAGTTGCAGTGCGACATCAGCCTGCTCACAGGCGAACGCCGTTGCATCCAACAAAGGGATCTCGGCAAATGCCTTTCGCTTGGCACCTTTACCGGCAACGTCTTCATACCCGGCACAATGACGCCCCAGGTATTTTAGCGAAAGGTCATCAATCTGATGCCTCGACGCTACAGAATTCAATACATAGCTTTCGAGCATCGGATCATCCGTGTGATCTGTGAGCAAGATGCCATGTCGACGCAGGATGTTTCGCTGGCGTTTTGCGTTGTAGCTCACGAGCTTTGGCGGCCCCGATGCCAGACCCGACTGAAGCGCATCCAACACCTCGTCCAACGGCAAAGAGGCTTCCGGCGATGTCACCGGCACATAGCGTGCCCGCCCAGCCACGGCCGCAAACGCCACGCCAACGATGTCTGCAACCATGTAGTGGTCGTCACTCATCATCAGCGTCAACGCTACGGAATCCGCCGTCTGCCATTCAGCCACGGCGTTACGAAGTTCATTCTCGGTGGTCATCGCGGCGTAATCGACCGGTGTGGATGCCATGGGTGCTCCCCCTGCCAACTCATCGGCCCAATGCTTGAACTCGTACTCGGTAAAAAGCTGCTGTAGTGACGGACCATCCGGATCGGCGCTCGACAGATCTGACTGTTCATCCGTCAACGCCACGTTGAGCCTGATTGTTGCCAGCTCCCGGGACATTGGCAACAGTTCCAGCGAGTGACGCAGGTTTTCTCCGATCTTACCCTTGATCTCCTCAGCACCGGCAATAACACGGTCGAGGGTTTCATAGGCTGCCAGCCATTTGACAGCGGTCTTTGGACCACATTTGGGGACGCCGGGAATGTTGTCCGAGGTATCACCCACCAACGCAAGATAGTCAATGATCTGATCCGGACGCACACCAAATTTCTCGACCACACCTCCTGGATCCATTTCCGTCTCTGTCATCGTGTTAACCAGCGTGATGCTGTCGGAAACAAGCTGAGCCATGTCCTTGTCGCCCGTCGAAATCAACACGGAACGTCCCGTCTTCGCCGCCTGGACAGCAAGCGTTCCAATCACATCATCCGCCTCGACACCTTCGACGATGATCAGCGGCAACCCCATCGCTTTGATGATCTCGTGGATCGGCGCGATCTGCTCCCGCAGATCATCGGGCATGCTCGCTCGATTGGCTTTGTATTCCGAATAGATTTCATTGCGGAACGACTTTCCCTTGGCATCAAACACCACCGCAAGTTTGGAACCAGGATGGTCCTCCTGCAGCTTGCGGATCATGCTGATCACACCTTTGATCGCCCCGGTATGGCGACCCTTGGTACTCATCAGCTTCGGGAGCGCATGGAAAGCCCTGAAGAGGTAGGATGAACCATCAACAAGCACAACATCATGAGTTTGTGTCATAGGCTTCTCACGGCAAACGAGGTCACAATGACGATACACAACAGGAATCTTCCGCGTATTCGGTGGTCCTATTCACGTCACCGTAACCATACGGCATGCTGCGTTCTGTTGCACAACCGTGACCCAGCGACACCCAGACACCGCCAGCATAGCCCTGGATACTCTGGAAGATCCACAAGTTGGGTCACCGACATTCGAACCAGACAAGACCGATGACAGCGCTTCACCAAAAACCCCTTCTGACCAGGACCACGACCACGACCACGACCACGACCACGACCACGAAGGGAAACCTCTGCGGCCTCATCGTGGCGACCCTGTTCCTGCCTCTCCTACCACTGGCGATTTCAGCAGCAGAGCCCGCGGAAGAACGCCCCACTGCCACCACGGCATCCCAGCGCACATCCGCAATGGACGCTGGCCGGGATGCGGACGTGGACATTATTGCCGCAGAAGATCGTGTCATCTATGAGTACCGCGTCAATGGTGTGATCACCGCCATCAAGGTGGTACCGAAAAATGGACGTCCCTATTACATGGTCCCCATCGACGGTTCCCCTCACTATGAGATCAGCCCTGACGCGAAGTTGTATCCTAAATGGATCCTGTTGGAGTGGTAATGGCAGCATTCACAACTTTTTCAGATGAAGCGCTGGCGCGTTTTCTTGTGATGTTCGAGCTTTATGAAGACATCAAGGCGACCCCGATTGAGACCGGCATCGAGAATTCCAACTACCACATCCATGTTGATGGCAGGCGCTTCGTTCTCACGATTACCGAGACACTCAACTTCGACGAGGTCGCCTTTTTCAACGAGATTTTTGGTGCGCTGGCAAACAGCGACGTACCGGCACCCTCACCGCTGCGCACCCTCGACGGAATGTCCAGCACCATATTCTGTGGTAAACCGACCTGGCTGTTCACTCATCTGTCAGGGGAGCACCCGGAAGCGCCAGACGCGGAGGCCTGCCGTCAGATTGGCTACGCGCTGGCGACCATACACACGATGCTCAAAGACAACCGTTACCATCGTGACAGTCCCTACGATCTCGCCTGGTCCGAAGCAACATTCACAAGAGTCAGGGCTATGCTCTCCGACGATGATGCAACCCATCTGGCCAGCGCAATCGACATCCAACGAGCGCTGAGCGACGGGAACGAGTTGCCCCGAGGAACCATTCACGGCGACCTGTTTCGAGACAATGCGTTATTCGATGACGGCCGGCTCACAGGCGTGCTTGATTTCTACCACGCCTGTGAAGACTTCCTTATCATGGACCTGGCGATCGCCATCAATGACTGGTGCCCTCACAGTGCCGAACTCCAGGGACATCTGTTGTCGGGCTACAGCGACATTCGATCTCTCACGGATGAAGAGCGCGATCTATTGCCGCCCACGCGAAAGGTCGCCGCAATGCGATTCGCACTGACCCGACTGACGAGCGGAGAATCAGGACAGCCCTTGAAAGATCCAACCGAATTTCTTCGGTTACTCGCAGGCCTCGAATAACAGACTCGCACGAGCGCCAAGAATCACTATGAATAGAGGTAGAACAGCCCAAACCATTGCTGATCATCAGTCCAGAACCGGTGCTTGGCGAAACCCGCGTCCGATGCCATCTGGGTAAATTCATCCGATGAGTATTTGAATGAGTTCTCCGTGTGAATCTTCTCGCCAGCCTCAAGGGAAATCACCGCCCCTCCCAGCATAACCTCCTGTGCCGTTTCGCTGACCAGGAACATTTCGATACAGCCTTTGTCGATGTTGTAGGCGGCCTCATGTCGGAAATTCTCGAGTTCAAAGTTTCCGGTCATTTCAGCATTCAGATGGGTCAGGATGTTCAGGTTGAACCGTTCCGTAACTCCCGCCCTATCATTGTACGCACTGTTTAAGACCGCATGATCTTTTTTAAGATCAACGCCAATCAGTAAACTGCCATCAACGCCCACATGGCGTCGGACCTGTCTTAAAAACCGAACTGCCTGGTCAGGATCAAAATTGCCGATGCTGGATCCCGGAAAAAAACCTACGCGGCGTCCGCTCGCGTCAAACGGTAGATCAAATTCCTGACTGTAGTCGATACACGTCGCCTTGACGTTCAGCCAATCATAATCTTGCGTGAGCCTCTCGACCGACTGTGCAAGATAATCTCTTGAGATATCGATGGGTGCATACAGCGATGGCCGAAGGCTCTCCAGCAACACCCTGATCTTTTCACTGCTGCCACTGCCGTATTCGATCAGAGCAACGCCGGTGCCAATGGTATCGACCAGATCGCGGTTCAAGTTCTTCAGCAACCCGATCTCTGTACGCGCCGGATAATACTCAGGTTGGCGTGTAATCTCCGTGAACAAAGCGGAGCCGGTCTCGTCATAAAAATACTTCGGGGCAATCTGCTTGTTGGATTGCTTGAGACCTGCGAGCACCTCCGCGCTAACGTCAATCTCTGGTGTCGGCAAGTCGTAAAACTTCAATGTCGGTACCGTCATAGTTCTCTCCAACAACGACAGATTCTCAAACGTCACGGACCAGCCGGATTCCGCTGAACTGCCAGCGATCCCTGGGATAGAAAAAATTGCGGTATGTCGCCCGGATATGGTCACGTGGCGTCGCGCAGGAACCTCCCCTCAGCACCCACTGGCTCGACATAAACTTGCCGTTGTATTCGCCCAACGACCCATCGAAGGTGCGAAAGCCGGGGTAGGGGTCGTAGCTGCTTCGGGTCCATTCCCAAACATCACCAAACATCTGACTGATCTGGCCAACGGTCTGCCCCCGTCGACGCCCAGGGTGAAAAGTCTGGTCTTCCACAAATTCACCATTGTGGTTTGCCAGATCACTGGCGACTTCCCACTCCGCTTCCGTGGGAAGCCGGCACCCGGCCCAATGGGCATACGCCTCCGCTTCGTAGCCACTAACATGGCAAACGGGCGCATCTGGTTGCAATGGCTCAAGACCAGAAAGGGTATATTCCATCCACCCATTGTCGGTCTTCACCCAATAGAGCGGTGCGTTGACACCGGTTTCACGCCAGAGCGCCCAGGCGTCAGACAACCACAGCGTCGATTGCTCGTAGCCTCCGGCCTCCACAAAGGCGAGATACTCGGCATTGGTCACCAAACAATCCGACATCTCGAAGTCTCTGGTAAACACCTTGTGTCGCGGATATTCATTGTCAAACGCGAAACCCCGCTCTTCGCCTCTCCGGCCAATTTCATGTAACCCACCAGGTATGCGCACATAGCTCGCGTCATCCGGAATCGAAGGAGATCCCGTCGTTCGTTCAATGTAAGCGGGATAGAGCGGATTGTGACCTAGGTTATACTTGATATCGGTCAGCAGTAATTCCTGATGCTGCTGTTCGTGGTTCAATCCCAGGTCCACCTTGAACCCGACGTCCTGATCAACCTCTCCGCTCAAAAGTTCGGCCATAGCTTCATCAACATGATCCCGATACTTCAGCACATCGGCCACAGTTGGTCGTGACAACAACCCGCGTTCCGCACGCGGATGCTGGCGGCCGACCCCGTTGTAATAGGAATTGAACAGCACCTCAAACTGGGGATGAAACACCCGGTAACCCGGGACAAACGGTTTCAGCAGAAAGGTCTCAAAAAACCAGGTGACATGGGCGAGATGCCATTTTGGTGGGCTCGCCTCGAGCACCGGTTGAATCACATAATCTTCAACCGCTAGAGGGTCACATAACGTACGGCTCTGCTGTCTTACTCTGGCATAGTCCTCGCACAGTGAGGCCGTCGCCACTTCGTCTGGACGGACTGGCACGACGCCTCCTTACTTCTGTGTATCCAACGACCAGCCCACCCTAGCCACGCATCAGGTAACCCATGAGCGTGGCAATATTGAGCTCAGCATGGGGCGCCTTGATGAATCCAACGTACTGACCTTCCGGGTTGATCACCGCGATACTGGCCGAATGATCGACCAGATAACCCTCAGGATCCGGTCCAGGCACCTTGCCAAATGCGACGTTGAGTTGCGACGCCAATGCGACGATCTGATCAAACTCGCCAGTAAGCCCACGGAAGGCGGGATCAAAACTGCCCACATAGGCATCTATGGAAGCGGTCGTGTCCCGTTCGGGATCCACACTGACAAGGATCACCGCAGGTGGTTCAGGGATTTTCGTCACTGCTCTCGCCAGTACGCCCATGGTTGTCGGACAGATATCCGGGCAATAGGTAAACCCGAAAAATACAAGGGTCCAGCGTCCCTGGAATATCTTCTCGTCAACCGACGTACCCTCGTTATCCAACAGTTCGAAAGTGGAAACAGCTCGATACTCAGGGTGATGAAAAAAACCCAGCTCCCTCAGGCGATCATCACCGGGCAGCCCGGGATTCAGAAAATTATGTAGAAAGAGTCCCAGAATGATGCAGATGAACGCAACGAGCCATAACAACGTACTGCGCACGCCGCGCTCACGTTGACTGCGGAGCGCGTGGCCTTCAGACATAGTTCACCGGCAACAGGTAATGATCGACCACAAGCCCGATAAACAGAAGCATCAGATAGACGATGGAATACCGGAACGTCTGGATCGGGGCCCGATCGCGATCCTGCAGCATGCGCACGCAGTGGTAAATAAACACCCCACCGAGAACGAGTGCTACGGCCAGGTAGAGAATATTGTTCATACCAATCAGAAACGGCATGACGGAGACGAGAATCAATATGACGGTATAAAGCAGAATGTGCAGCTTGGTGTATTGCTCGCCATGCGTGACAGGCAACATCGGTATCGCGACTTCGCGATATTCATCCACCCGATCAATGGCCAGTGCCCAGAAATGGGGTGGCGTCCACGCAAAAATGATCAGCACCAGCAGCAATGCGCCACCGTCGATACTCCCGGTTACCGCTGTCCAGCCGAAGAGCGGGGGAGCCGCGCCAAACAACCCACCGATCACAATGTTTTGCGGAGTCGCGCGCTTCAGATAGAGTGTATAGATCAGCCCGTATCCCACCCACGATGCAAAGTTCAGCATCGCCGTCAGAGGGTTGATCAACCACGCCAGAATCACAAGGCCCACAACGCCTGTCACTGCAACAAACACAGCCCCCTGCGTGCCCGTCACTCTGCCTTGTGCGACGGGCCGGTTTCTCGTACGTGCCATGACCGCGTCGACCCGGGCGTCCATCAGATGATTCATCGCTGCCGCCGATGCGGCCACCAGCGCAATGCCAAGATTCCCGAACACGAGTATGTGCCAGGGAACCATACCGGGAGTGGCCAGAAGCATACCCACCAGCGCACATAACAACATCAGCAGGACAACGCGCGGTTTACAGAGCGTCAGATAATCCTGCCATCCAGGCATGGTTGCGGTCATGGAATGGTTCAACACACTATCCGGGGGTCCGGCGACTTATCGGCGCCCATGGTAACGTATTCACCAAAGCCGCACATCTTCACCTGTCGAACTGTGTCGCTTGCGCCAACAGGAATTACCCCACCCTGGACAGTTTCATCAAATGCTTCAGGTCTTTCAGCATATCCTGGCCTGAATTTTCCGGTCCGAAGCGAAGCATGATGTTTCCCATCGGGTCCATGAGATAGACCCAGTCACCTTCCGACGTCAGCCCCAGATCGACAAGGTCTTGCGCCAACCATTCGACGGTGAGATCCGGGTGTTCGGTGTCTATCAGCGCGCCGAACGTCTCATCAATCGCATCTGTCGTTGGGACCAGTAACTGGTGAACCCTTCGAGCATCCTTCCCCAAAGCAATTGTCACCTGACGCATCAGGTAGAGACGACCCTCACAGGCTTGATCGCACTGTGCGTCGGCGATGTAGATCAGACTCCAGTACCCCGCGTGGTGATGTTCACTAAACCGAAGGGGCGGTTGGACGAGCTCTCCCCGATTCGTCGTGGATCCGGACAGCGAATCAGGAAAGTGAAAGAAAAACAGATACGCCAGCAGCACAGGCACAAAAGCAATCCCAAAAATAGCCAACATCGTTCGTTGACCCCTACGTTCAGTCGTCTCCAATTTCTTGTCCGTATCACTCACCGTCAGTCCTCAAGAACGTGTATTTGCGTCATGGTGGCGCCTGCGACTCATCGGCAGCGGGGGAACGTCGCAGCTGCTGCCAGGTAAATGCCACCCACATCACAACAATCGCCAACGCCATCAGGAACCATTGAACCGCGTAACCTCGATGCAGCTCGGGCGCCATCACGGTCACCGGCCAGTTTCGTGGCAAGGCCATCGGATCGGTTTCTGCAAGACGGATCACGGTCGGGTGGAGCGAGACCGAGAGTAGCAAACCAACCTGTTCCGGATCCGGTGTTTGTACAAGCGGTATACCGTGAGCCATCGTCTCATGACCCAGCCAATGCACCTGGCCACCGCCTGGAACCCACGGCATGCCGACGATTGACCGTGTCGAATGATAGGCTGTCCGATCTTGGGGCACCTCTACTGCATCAAGCCGATGTGGACCGGAGCGTACGTAGCCACGATTAACCAGTATCCAGCCGTTGATCGTTTCATCCCAGAACAACTGCAACACTTCGAACCCGGCTCGACCATCCAGTATCCGATTGTCGAGCAAGACCACTCGACGATCCCAGTACCCACGCAGCACAACGCGACGTTGTAACATCTGAGCGTCGGCTGTCGTTAACGCGCCAAGACTGACCGGCACACTCGCGAGTGACGATGCATTTGCCGCCATCAGCGCGACTTTCTCCTGTTCTCGATCCAACTGCCAGAACCCCAGGCGAACGAAAACGCAGAAAAACACCAAAGTGAACAGTGTCAGACGCCAGTTTATCATTCGCGATATTGTTTTCACCATAGCGCGGTCCGATTCACAATCCCGGCGCGCGTCAGAACTGGCCAGCAATGGCGATCCATGGCAGCATGGCGCCTCCACGAACGGGTCCTACAATGATTTTCGAAATCGCCATCGTCATTTTGTTTCTGGCCAACGTCGCAGTGCTCGGGCGAGCACTGTATACCTTACTGCTGGATCAGGGTAGGGGAAGCAAACGAACTGCCAACCTACTGCTCTTGCGCGTCGGCCTTGCGATCGCTCTGATCGCAACCATCATGTTCGGTGTCGTTACTGGCCAGCTGGGCGTCAGTACACCCTGGTCACCCTGATCGCACTTATCACTTTCTCAGGGAACAAACGTTTGACTAGAACCCGGTCGGTCCACCACCAAGCAGATAGACAAAGATAAACAGGCCAACCCAGACCACGTCCACAAAGTGCCAATACCAAGAAGCGGCTTCAAAACCGAAACAGTCATCGGCTTCAAAATGGCCCTTTAGCGCTCTGCCGAGCATGACAATCAACATGAACGTACCCAAGGTCACATGCGCGCCGTGAAAACCAGTGAGCATGAAGAACGTCGTGCCATAGATACCTGAAGCCAATGTCAGGCCGAGATCCGCATACGCGTGATAATACTCATAGCCCTGAACAACCAGGAAGATCAGGCCCAGCGCAATAGTCGCTGCAAGCCAGTTGATCAGTTTCTTCCGATTACCTTCCTTGATCGCGTGGTGGGCGATCGTCACCGTGAAGCTCGATGTGATCAACAGCGCGGTATTGAGCAGTGGCAGCTGCAACGATGGGATGACTTCCGCCGGACCGACAAACTTGTCTGTTTCCGGATTACTCATCATCGGCCACTCCGGTGTGAACCCAGGCCACAACAGTTCCGAAGGCCCGCGATCTCCTTCCCCACCAAGCCATCCAACGACCCAGAAACGGACATAGAATAGCGCGCCAAAAAATGCCATGAAGAACATGACCTCAGAGAAGATAAACCAGCCCATCGCCCAGACATAGGAGCGGTTCATCTGATCGCTATAGAGCTTCTGATGGTTTTCTTCGATGACGGTTCCAAACCAGTAGAACAATGTGAACCCAAGGACCAGGCCACCGACCAGCAAAACCCACATTCCCGCGGAGTGTTCCGTCCCGGCGGACATGTCATTCAGAATGTTGCCAATTCCAAAGACCGTCAGGAATATACCCAACGAAGCAAATATCGGCAATTTGCTGTTATGGGGCACATAGTAGGCTTCGTAACTCTGTTCCGACATGGTGAACTCCGACTCGGTTCAGTTCTCTTGTTTCAATTCAATCCGTTCAATCGCACCTGCGCGACATCAACCTGTTCAGTCACATCAAACAGGGTATACGCCAGCGTCAAGGTCGTGACATCCTCCGGAACGTCACGATCCACCACAAAGTGCAGCGGCATATCGATCGATTCACCATTGGCCAGTTGCTGTTGCTCAAAGCAGAAGCATTCGGTCTTGTGGAGGTAACGAGATGCATAATAGGGAGTGACACTGGGTACCGCCTGCGCTGTCATCAACCGCGCAGTGGGGTTACGGGCAAAGAAATCCGTCCGGTAACTGGCGCCAGGATGGACCGTCATCGTACGCACCGTCGGACGGAACTCCCAGGACATTCCCGCATTGTTGTTGGCAATAAATTGCACCTTGATCTCACGAGAGGTATCAATCGCATCGTCACGTGCAACAACCTGGTCACCGGTTTTTCCATTCAGACCAGTGATGTCACAGATCACGTCATACAGCGGCACCATTGCAAAGCCGAAACCGAACATGCCCAGTGCAACTGCAGCCAGCTTCAATGCGAACGATGTTGTATTCGTGTTTTCCATTGGGTCAGTACGTTGATCGCAGAATCAGCCGTGCGCTTCCTGCAGATTCTTGGGTGGCGTCGAAAACGAGTGATACGGCGCCGGTGACGGCAATGTCCACTCAAGACCATGAGCACCTTCCCAAACCTGATCCGTGGCTTTCTTGCCACCCCGAATCGTCTGCAAAATGATGAATAGAAACAGTATCTGGCTGAATCCAAACAGGAACGCGCCACAACTCGAGATCATGTTGTAGTCCGCAAACTGCAGCGCGTAGTCCGGAATGCGACGCGGCATACCGGCAAGACCGGTGAAGTGCTGCGGGAAGAACGTGATATTGACACCGACAAACGACAACCAGAAGTGTGTTTTACCGAGCGCCTCGTTGTACATATTACCGGTCCACTTTGGTAGCCAGTAGTAGACGGCTGCCATGATCGAGAACACCGCACCTGGAACCAGCACATAGTGGAAGTGTGCAACAACGAAGTAAGTGTCGTGGTACTGGAAGTCCGCAGGGACGATCGCCAGCATCAGTCCTGACAAACCGCCGATGGTAAACAGGATCACAAAAGCGACTGAAAACAGCATGGGGGTCTCAAAGGTCATAGAGCCCTTCCACATGGTCGCCACCCAGTTAAATACTTTTACACCCGTGGGGATCGCAATCAGCATCGTTGCGTACATGAAGTACAATTCACCCGTAATGGGAATACCCGCCGTGAACATATGATGCGCCCAGACGATAAACGACAGAAACGCAATAGCTGAGGTGGCATAAACCATTGATGCGTATCCAAACAGTCGTTTGCGCGCGAAAGTCGGAATAATGGCTGACACAATTCCGAACGCCGGCAGGATCATAATGTAGACCTCTGGATGCCCGAAGAACCAGAACACATGCTGGAACAGCACCGGATCTCCGCCACCACCTGCATCAAAGAAAGCGGTAGCAAAGTGGATATCCATCAGCATCATGGTCACGACACCTGCGAGTACCGGCATAACAGCCAGCAGCAGGTACGCGGTGATCAGCCAGGTCCAGACGAACAGGGGCATCTGCATCAACTTCAAACCAGGTGCCCGCATGTTCAGGATCGTCACAATGATGTTGATCGAGCCCATGATCGATGAGGCGCCCATCAGGTGGACGCCAAATATGAAGAACGTCACCGTAGGAGGCGCATACTCCGTCGATAGGGGCGCATAGAACGTCCAGCCGAAATTCGGTGCTCCGCCCTCCATAAAGAACGTGGCGAGCAACATTGAGAAAGCAAACGGCAGAATCCAGAAGCTGAAGTTGTTCATTCGCGGCAGCGCCATATCGGGCGCGCCAACCATCATGGGGACCAGCCAGTTGGCGAGTCCGACAAACGCGGGCATCACAGCACCAAAGACCATGATCAGTCCGTGCATAGTCGTCATCTGAATGAAGAACTCGGGTTCTACAATCTGGAGCCCAGGTTGAAATAGCTCTGCCCGAATCACCAGTGCAAAGACGCCACCGGTCAGGAACATGATGAAGCTGAACCAGAGGTACAGCGTGCCGATGTCCTTGTGATTAGTGGTCAGTACCCACCGCATCAACCCTTTGTCAGGACCGTGATGGTGGTCCTCATGATGATCGTGTTCGATAACTGCGCTCATGAGCTTCTCCCTATTGACCAGTTAGCATACTGTTGATGTCTTTGGGCTGGACACTGTCGCCCAGATTGTTACCCCAAGCATTACGTTCATAGGTCGTCACCGCGGCGATTTCGGAGGGGCTCAGCTGCGATGCAAACGCCTGCATCGCCGTCCCCGGTTTACCATTAAGGATAATATCGATGTGCGCATCTATATCACCGACTGCGATACCTTGACCGACTAGTGACGGGAAGGCCGGTGGCAAACCCTGACCATTGACCTGGTGGCATGCTGCGCAGGCGCGGAGATAAACCTCTTCGCCCGTCGTCATCAGCTCGTCCATTGTCCATGTCTTGCCAGTCTCATTCCATGCCTGCTGTGCTGCCTGCTTCTGATCCGCAAGCCATGCATCATATTCCGGTCGTTCAACAGCATGAACGACAACGGGCATGAAACCATGGTCCTTACCACAGAGCTCTGCACATTGCCCTCGGTATATACCAGGCTCCTCAGCAATAGCCCAGGACTCGTGGATGAACCCGGGAACGGCATCCTTTTTTACTGCAAAGTCAGGGACCCACCAGGCGTGAATAACGTCCTCAGCGGTGATAAGAAAACGAATTCGCGTATCCGTGGGAATCACAAGAGGATTGTCGACATCCAACAGATAGTGTTCCCGCTTGGCTGCGCGATTATAGATTTCATCCGGCGGCGTCAGCAGATTGGACATGAACTTCACCTGTGTCGCAGGGTTGGGATCATCG
>MDTB01164100.1_pt1 | contig 13734 bp, 8 predicted proteins | sample 811161 | NCBI WGS metagenome assembly MDTB01 (sample SAMN05326650, study PRJNA326480) | marine metagenome | isolation source: seawater | place: Mediterranean Sea | collected 2009
CAGCCTCTAACATTATTATCTAATGATATTCAATTAGGAAAAAGTGAGTCTGTTTCAGATACAGCTGCCGTACTTTCAAGATACCTTGACGGAATTACTTACAGGTGTTTCAAACATACTGATGCACAGTTGCTTGCACAAAGTGCATCAGTGCCAGTAATCAATGCGCTGTCGGATATGCATCATCCATGTCAGGCAGCTGCTGATTTAATGGCTATCACAGAAAATAAAAAAGATCTAAATGGACATATTTCTTGGGTTGGTGACGGTAATAATGTGCTTCATGATTTATTACTTGCAGGTGTAATTCTAGGACATGATGTAAAATATGCCACGCCTGAAGGAATGGAACCAAATCAAACAGTAGTTGATAGAGCCGTAGAAATTGGTAAGCAAACAGGGGCGAAAGTAGTTGCAACAAATGATCCTGTTGAAGCAGTAAGTGATGCAGGAGTTATCTACACAGATATTTTTGTCTCGATGGGTGAAGAGCACTTAAAAGATAAATTCGATGCATTTAATGGATTCCAAGTAAATGAAGAACTTGTTTCAAATGCAAATGATAATTATTTGTTCATGCACTGTTTACCAGCTCACAGAGGTGAGGAAGTAACTGATGCAGTTATTGATTCCAAGAATAGTATTGTTTTTGATCAAGCAGAGAACAGAATGTGGGCCCAAATGTCACTTCTGACGTATATGTGTAACCCAATTGCTTGGCAAGCATATAGAGATTTATATTAATGAACTAATTATAAATCCTAATAGGGTTAATTGTAATGATCTCTTAATCAACTTCTGTGCGTTCCTATCTTCAGCATATGCTAATTTTCTTTTTACTAAAAATATAGTCATCAATCCAGGGATTAACAATAAAAGATGATTAGGAGGAAATATTTCTAATGCGAATGGTGTTAATATTGCAACCATTGTCAAAAGCAATATCGCCCATGCTAGTACTCTAGTTTTTTCTACACCTATCCTCATTGCAAGTGTATTTCGTCCCTCATCACCATCCATATCTTCGATATCCTTTACTATTTCTCTGGCTAAATTATAAGAAAATCCGATAAAGAATAATGAAATAACACGAGGTTGAGTTGGATTAAAAACACCTGCTGCTCCGAATAAAATTACCATACCTATAGATATGCTAATAGCAAAATTTCCGGGTAAACCTCTATCTTTAAGCTTCAAACTATAATTACTTGAAGATTCGTAATTTGTAAGAAGAAAAATTGCTATTATCCATATCAAGATTGATGGGGCCCAGTTTTCAAAACCTCCTTGGATTGTAGATGAAATATAACCTGCATAAACTAGGCAGGATAAAGAAATAAACATTAAAGCCGCGGTAACCATTTTAGCATTATTAAGAGAGATCCTACCACTAGGGAGTGGACGAGTGGGTTGGTTTAATTTATCAATCTCAACATCTAAGATATCATTTAATGCATTCCAAGAGCACATAAATGCCCAAACAGATAATCCGTGTAGAATGGTTATAGACGCTAAATCTCCCTTAGGTATTTGCCCCAAAGCTAACAATGAACCAAAAATTACACCGATGAGGCCTGTTAAAGAATTGCCAAATCGAAGTAATGTGAACCATGAACTAACTGTGGACTGCTCACTCATGATAGTTTTACCAAGTCATCTAACTTGAGTCCTTCCCCGTTATGAACTCATACAGTAACTATTTGGGTACTTAGTGACCATAGGCAGACTGTATAGGTACTACCTCTAAATTGTCCTCGTACATGTCCTATTTTCTCAAATCTATTGTCTTTAGCCAATATATTTCCAACCTGATTCATGGTAGCTCCCCACTTAAACCTACTATTCAAATGGTCAAATATTTCAACCGTATTAGCAGTATTATTTTCATGAAGATATGTTTCAACTTCATTCCTTAAACGACTTGTTTTTGACATTAAGCCACCTCAATAATTTCTAATTTTGATCTATTGTATCTTGTTATCAACCCATTCCATCCAGTAGTACTAACTTCAATATTCTTTGATTTAATCGAAATTGGCATCCATGAATCCGAAGATATATTTCCATCAAAGTTGACTAATACATCATCGATTGATTTTTTCACACCAGAATCAGTCTTATTTAGGCTGGAAAAAGTTACTACTTTACATGGATCTGGTTTTTTCCTGTAAATTACTGATGGTTGCGTATTCATACTCGTTGTCATATTTTGTGGTTTGCTCTTTAGCATATGAATAAAGATTAGAGGGGCCCGGCTGAAAGTGAAAGTGAAACTGTTACATTATACTACTCAAGCCACTCTTTTCTTAAATGAAAGTAAACTCGACGGCTTACAAGGCTCGTGTAGTGTAGTGGTCCATCATGAAGCCCTCTCGAGGCTTCGACCCGGGTTCAAATCCCGGCACGAGCACCAAAAAAATCTCTTTAATCAATAATAATAGTCTTAAGCACTCCTTCGTTGGCGTAGTAAGGTTCGAATGCGTGTAGAGCAAGATGTTAAGTTAACCTTTGAAGATGTACTAATACGACCTAAGCGCAGTACGCTGGTTTCTAGATCAGATGTCACACTAGAGAGAGAATTTAAATTTAGGCATTCGAGTACAACTTGGTCTGGCGTACCAATTGTTGCTGCGAATATGGATACCACTGGATTATTTTCAATCTCCAAAATTTTACAGCAACACAAAATGATTACATGTCTGCAAAAGTTCTATGCAACTAGGGAATATGCTGCTGCATGGGATGATGACATTGACCCTAACTTCATTGCTGCTACTTGTGGTTCCACAGAAGAAAGTCTTACATTGCTAAAAAGAAAAATGGCCACTAATGAAAAAATCAAATTTATTTGTATTGATGTAGCTAATGGTTACAGGGAAGTTTTTCTAGATTTTGTGAGAACTACTAGGGAGAACTTTCCTGAAAAAATTATCATAGCAGGTAATGTCGCCACTAGAGAAATGACTGAAGCACTAATTCTTGCGGGTGCGGATGTTGTCAAAGTAGGGATAGGCCCGGGTTCCGTATGCACTACTAGAAAAGTAGCAGGGGTTGGCTATCCACAACTTAGTGCCATCGCTGAATGTGCTGATGCTGCACATGGGCTTGGAGGGCATGTAATGGCGGATGGAGGTTGTTCATCACCAGGACATGTAGCAAAGGCATTCGCTGCAGGAGCAGATTTTGTAATGCTTGGAGGTATGTTTGCAGGCCATGATGAGTCTGGCGGTGAGTTAGTAGAAGGAAAGAACGGAAAAATGTACAAATCATTCTATGGTATGTCCTCATCTAAAGCTATGGAAACACATTATGGCGAGGTAGCTAAACATAGGGCTCCAGAAGGGAAAGAAGTTAGAGTTCCATACAGAGGTCCTCTTTCTGTAACAATTCAGGCAATTCTTGGAGGAGTTCGTTCTGCATGTTCTTATGTAGGTGCACGTAGAATCAAAGATCTACCTAAATGTACAACTTTTATTCGAGTGACTCAGACTACAAATGAAGTATACCAAAGATTCAATGTTGAAGAATAATTAGCAAGAATTAACTTGTTCCCAGTACTCTTCACTAGGATCACCAGTATCGACTTCTCCCTCGGTATATTCATAATATGTCATACTAGTTAATGAGTCAGCAGATTGCCAAGGACTTTGTTGAGAAGTCATAACCTCAAAAATATAGCAACCATAGTCATTTATTTGCATATCATCAATAGGAATATATTGCATACCAATACTTACATCTTCAACCGAGCCATCTAGTGGTAATTCAGAACCATAATCGCCAACATTCGCTAAACTACCTGAACCATAAATGCCATTCATGGAATCCCAAGATGCATCTCCATTAACTACATTTACTTCAGGATAATCAATTGATACACTAGATGAATCGATATTTTCATAGTACAAAGTTGCTTTAACATCATAATCTGAGTGAGGAGTTCCTCCCGGCCTACTAGACCCCATGGATTCTAGGCCTGACCAAGTTCTCAGACCTATTCCTACAATACAAGTATCTTTTCCGTTATCACAGTCATTATCAAAACCAATTGAACCTATCGCGTCACCTTGAACATCAGTAACAGTTCTCTGTAATGATGAATCAGTGAGAGTATATGTTAAATCTGAATCTCCAGAAACGAAATTTATCACATATTCATTATTCTCATCAGCATTTCCTGAATAGAAGTCCTCGATATTCAGTGAGAGAAGCCCATAACTTCCTATTCCATCTTCCCTATCTACAGAGAAAGAAATTTCACCACTCCAAACATTAGCACCATCATAATTGATAGTTACATCAGCAGAGCTACCTGATGACCCAAATAATGAACCAGATTCTCGTATTTTCAAAACAATTTGTGTGGCATCATCTGATAAATCATCGTCTACGATAGTTAAACTGGATGAATCTAAACTTGTTATCGCATAAGGCGTAGCGAGTAATAAAATACAGAAAACTGCTATGGCAGCAGTCTGTTTCCTATCAAAAGTTGTCCATAAAAAGAAGAAAGAGCCAGAAAGAAATAGAATTGGAAGAAAAATTGCATATGAATAGTCTTGTTGATATTCGGGTATTGAAGTAATAAATCCTGAGATCAAACCTAGTAATGCTAATAATAACCCTACTCGCATAGAATTAGAATTGAATAAATATCGGAGACTGATAGAAGAATCTGAATCTGATGCAGATGGAATATCCGCTTCAATAACCTCGTCTGTTTTTTGTTCAATTGCCTTAGCTAGAAGTCCGCCATCAGTCATCACAGTCACCTTACTATATTGCTACGAGAAATAATCGGTTATCAACCCGTTGACTAATACAGTCGATTTATTATGATTAAACGTGTATTTAGAATAAACGGGAATCAAGAACTCTTAATTCTCCATCGCCATCATCATCTTCATCATCATTATCGTATACTCTGAATCTTCCTGCAATCGCTGCAGCCGCTAGAGCTGTAATCATTGTAGTACCAATTAGTTCGAAACCAGGAAGGTAAACTCCACGGATGTAAAGAGTAACTGATTGTATTTGAGAATTAGGGATTCCTTCAGTCCGTACAGAATAATCAGAAGTTGCTTTGAATTGTAAATTATAATATTTGTCAGTCCATCCTTGGTTCTTAGGAGTTCGAATTTGAACCCTAACTTTTTCAGGAGGTGATTTAGATTCTATCTCGACGTTTACTAGAGGAAGGCTTAGTGTGAATCCTTCGTCGCTTAGTTCGTCATAGTTAGCAATCTCGACATTCATTCGATCTAATGCGTTACCATCATTGTATACGTCATATGAAACCATGTAATCTACTTTAGGCCTCAACTGGATGAATGCGAGTTCAGAAGCAACTCTGAGCCTGCTAAATTGTTTAACAACTGCTAGAACTTTGTAAGTTGTAGGAGTTCCCGGATATGCAACACCATTTGCTTGCGACACAGTAGCAGTGATAGAAATCTGATGTTGTCCTTCAGACATTTGTAAATCACCTCTCAAAATTACTTGGAAACTTGTTTGGAGACCTGAACCAACAGTTAGAGATGCCGGTCCTGCTGAAACAAGAGCACCTGATTGAATAACTATGTCAACCTTAATTTGGTGAGCAGATGGATTCTCTAAATCGCAATTAACAATTGAGGTTCTTGTGGAACCTGGATATGTCTCGATAGGTTGAGGGTTTTCACAAGTTAAAGACACGTCTGGAGTTACACCTTGAGCATGTACTGCTGCTGCACCAGCCCACATACTTAGAAAGTAAACTGCCAGTAATATTAGGACTGGTCTTACTGAGCGGGCAGATGTCATAACTTCAATCCCGTGTGAAACTGTATTTTAGGGTTCTCACTATTAGAGCATGAAAAATTGATGAAATGATAGTTATTTGAAAAAATGATTATCTGCTAAAAAACAGAAAATAAGTACAATTTATGGTGGACCCGACCGGATTTGAACCGATGGCCACTCGGTTATGAGCCGAGCGCTCTAACCAACTGAGCTACGGGTCCTTGGAACGACTCGAATGCGACTCAGAGATGAACCTTATTATCGAACATATAAGAAAATTAATGTATAATTGAGATTTTCTAGATAAGTTTGAGGAGAGAAAAGGGTCAAATTATCGCTGACTATATCTGAATCTATATTAATAACTCAGAAGAATTATTTGGGAATATATTCTCAACAAAAACAAAGGTTTAGGTGAAAAAAAATACACTAGGTTTACACTGTAACACTTATCTCCTTGATGCTTTCGTATAGGTACTGAGTGAACAGCATGTTAGACGGAATGAAAAAGAATAGTGCAACAACAATGTTAGTAATTGGAATAATGCTAGTTGCAGTGAATGCAACATTAATTACATCCACATTTGATGGATTGATTTCTGATGGAATGGCTCAACAAGTTACTGATGCTTATGATGAAGAGGCAGATTTTGATGATGAATGGGCTACGTCCACATCTGAAAAAGTATACTTCGGATATAACTTAACAGATATTGAGGCATTATCAAGTGATGACCCCTCGAATGCATATACCAAAGTAGGACCATGGATATATAATGTCACATCACACAAAGAAATTCTAGACTGGAATAACGAAGAAGGTACTATGACTTACTCAGAATATGAAGTATTCGAATGGTGTGAAGAATGTACATGGTTAGATCGTGATGGCAGTATGGGTCCAGTAGGTGAAACATATGAATCAGTACCTGGTACAAATGATTTCAGAAATGTCAATATCTTATGGACTGCTCAAAGTATTGGTGCGATCGGGCCTGTTGGGTTCGATTATGGTGAACCATTTGCAAAAGCTGGCTTTGCCACAAATATGATGACGCTAGAGCTCTCAAGTAAAGCTCCTAGTATCTGGTCTGCAGAAGATACTGAAGATAGTATAGCAGAAGCATCTGCAGGTTTACAAGCGGCAGGTATGGATTCTGCATCTGCTGATGCAGCAGCACCTGGCTATGTTATGAGTGTTGCATATTCTTCTTGGAATGCTAGTTCAGCAGCAGGAATAATGACTCCTGATTTTACTTCATCAGCAAATATAATCTTGAATGATGCTGTAGATCCTTCAACTGGTATTTGTATAGCTCTTACTTGTGACTACGGACATATGTTAGTAGCAGGAATGGGAGAGCCTAGTGAATCAGTAACTCCTATGAGAGCGATGTTGTATGGATATGGAGATGTCACAGAGCCTGAAAGAACTCACATAGATTGGGCTGTTTACGCACTGGCGGGAACTAATTTCCTAGGGCATGGTGGAGGTGCTGATTTGACAACTGTTGACAATAATAGAGAAAGATTGCTAGAAGTCAGTGGAGTAGATATTGCAAATCCAGATGCACTGGATCATGTTTTATTCGGAATTGGTGAAACTGGTTTAGCAGAAGGGATTATTCAAGAAACTGATTTCAATGGACTTCCATTAAACGGTAATATATTATTCCTTCTCGGTGCATCTGCTAATGCTTTTGAGGCTATGGGAACTTATGGAATAGGACTGTCACAACTACTAGGTTTAGCTGATTACGCAGATTGCTGGTTGGGAAGTGGACTTCTTTGTTCAAATGTAGAAGAATTCCCTATGATACTAGTCGGAGAAAGTGGAACAATGAATTCTGATGAGTGGTGGATAGAAGCTTTCGGCGGAGAGGAACCATTGCAAGGAGGTTACATTCCTTTGGGCCTTAATATGGGGCCATTTGAAGGTCTAATCGACATGCCTCCAGAAGACGTAAGAAGACTTCTATATGATGGAGAATATGCAATGTGTGGACCAGATCCTGCTCTTGGAGCATGTACAACTGAATTCGGTTCAGAGTTTATGTATGGAGAGGCTAGTGGTAAAACTCTACCACAAGGCTCCGATGGAGCTGAAACAGGTGGTGAAGTATCAGACTGGAATGATGAATATGTTGCAAACCTCTATCAAATATCAGAATTAGAAGCTCAGGCATTTAGAAGTTACATCAAAAATTTCATGGTAGATATTGTAGTTCCTACATTACTGACATTCCAGACAGGTTCTGAGGCTTACACTACGCAGACGGTCGATCAGTGGTTATTCGGTTCATGTGATGCAGTATTAGAATTCCAATTCGGAGCAGAAAACTGTTTCTCAAGTCTGGAAACAAATAAGACATACTATGGGTCAATTTCAGAAGATCATCCTGAAGGCATGTCTACTGGAGATTATTCTGCATATGTAATGAGCACTAAAGGAGATACAATTGGACAAAGATTAATGCAAGGCTACGTCAATTCAGATGGCGATGGTCTTTGTGATTATGATTATAGTGCTGGAGGTGTATTCCTTGGAGCGAACATTGAATGTGAAGAAGGTCAAGTTTATGGGATGACAGAATATTTGACATGGAGGGCACCACACAGAGATAATCTGAATTATGGATTAATGGAAGAAGCTGTTGGTTCAAGTGTTGATTATGCAGTACTAGAGAATACTATTGGTGCCATTGGGACTTCAGATGATTCATTTAAGTATAATTTAGGTGGCTATGCAGTAGCTTCAACAGAAGTTGGAAATGAAGTAGATTTCAAAGGCATTCCAATGGTTGAACACAGCATTGTATTAGATGCTACCCAACACAATATCCAATCAAAATTAATCCCACCTAGTTTGTCTCCTGTTTCAGTGACTCCGGGCGTATTGGGGCTTTACTTTAATGGAAATGTAGACATGAAGGTTGAACCTAATACTAATGCGGTAATGTATGGTCATGGAACTTTACAATTCGTTTTAGATATTAGAGGGCTAGGATATGATAGTCCAGACCTAAGTGAAGGCGCTACTGAAGCCTATCCAGTATTCGAGATTGCTATCCACAGTGAAATAGGCGACGAAGATGCTGAAGGAGTTAGAGGAGCAACTGATAGTATGGGAATTATGGGATTCACTAATCTTGATGCTCCTGCTCCAATTAGTTACTTGAATATTATACAATTAGTAGTGTATCTTGTAGGTTTGGGGCTGGCTGTAAATGGTGGCATGAAAATGTCATCAAAGAATGAAGAAGAATAGATTGAGCTTTGAGAACCTTAGTTCAGAAGGGTTCAATGATTCAACCTTAACCGCCTTTACAGAGTGATGCTGTGAGACTAAAACATATAGATCGTATTCGAGCTATTGCTATTCTATGTATGGTTCAGGTCCATACTGCTGCGATAATACCTCCTGAAGGAATTTCGGTTGGTCATCCAATCGCATTTATTTCTGCAGCAATAGGAGGGATGGCGGCACCAATGTTTGTTACTATTTCAGGATGGGGGATATATCGTAGCGCTATCAGAAGAGGAAAAATCGCTGATAATGATTTTTCTTCTTGGATGTCTTGGATTATCCCCCGCATCACTATACTAACTATTTGTCAATTATTGGTTAACTCAGCATTAATCATAGATAGGGGTGGAAGATTTGAGTGGATGACTCCGGGGGTTCTGACATTATTGGCATTAGCATCTCTAATAGGGCCTCTGATAATATATTTAACGAAGAAACAACGATTTTCTATGATGCTAATATTTATGATTTCACATCTAATTATTGGCGATCTGAATGGAACTGATTTTTATTGGAGTGAAAGGGTATCGTCTATTGGAATTGAATGATGGATTGAGAGACTTATATTGAATGGCACATATCCAGCATTACCATGGTTATCGTTCATATTTTTAGGGAGTTTATTAGAAGGAGATAAAGAAAACTCAGATAATCAAAATATGATAGTTAAGACTGGTCTATTCGTGATTCTAATAAGTATGATTTATTCATTCTATGAAAAAATACCATGGGCTCTTACAGAAGGTAATGCAACGCTGACATTTTTTCCAGCAAATACCATGTTTATGCTCACTTCCGGTATATTCGTAGTAATATTATTCAGAATTTTAGAAGGTAGAGAAACATCAGGGGGGGAGCCATGGGGAGGAGAAAGAATCAGCTGGTTAGAACCTGCTGGAAGATTATCTCTAACGATATATGTAGCGCACTTTATTTTACTAGGAATTATTGCAAATGAAATGCAGAACCAACCTCGGTTAGAAATCTATACTGCATTCTTATTGACGATCTTGCATACATCCATATGGATTCCTTTATCTATATGGCATGAGAAATATATCCCTAAAATTTCTTTTGAAGAATTACTTAGGAAGTTCAGTTAATAGTGGTAGTCCAACTTATTGGACCAAACCAAACGCTGTTTTCTCCATTAGATGCTTGGATTCTTCCATGATAAGTAGTGCCGCTTGATAAATCTGAAATTGTTGTCGAAAAGTTTCCGACAAAAGTATCCCCTAGATTATTATTAAAATTCCAACCTGAAACCTGATTACCCATATCACTAATACCATAATAAAAGGTCAATGAAGTATCAGTCCCATTATCGTATGTTTCCCAGGAAATATCTACTGAGTTTGAGGTTTCATTGTCCGGTGCAATATCTCTAATTATTGCATCATAAAAGAAAAAGGCTTCTCTAAGTGGGTCATCAACCCAAACTGGGTAATGAGAGAGTGAGTTGAATGTCTGTTGCGTTAATGGAAAACCCCAAGCTGAATGATACGGTGCTAAATTATATCCTGTAGAATTAGAAAGATGCAGAACCCATGCATTGAACTCCTCATCCCCAGTTGAAGGCACTTCAGCAGAGGGGAGGGTGTAATAGACAGATAATGCCTCTGTAATAGGGCCCCAGCCCCATTCCTCCTTAATCAGAATATATGTGTCTAAAGCTATCCAAACTGACCAGTTTGAGATATTGGAACCATCATCAAAGTAGGACTCCATTCGTGTGATTCTTTGTTCCGGATCTACTGCGTTATGACCATTTATTCCAACCAATTCTTCCATCAAATATACGCTAGCAAAGTTACACCCTGTTTCAGTAGTTCCCGGAAGTGTTGAAGGCATCCACTGATGGTTGTGACCCAACTCATGGAACATTCCCCAATCTCCATTTTCACTCATTTGTGTGTAATTAACAACATCTGGTACACTGAGATCATGCGCCATAAATGGATAACCTGAATGCATCCAACCGGCTGAAATCTGAGCATCGAATACCGCTCTTTCAACTCTAGGCCATGGCTCAAACCCATACAATTCGTGCTCCATATTCAAAGCACTATCCCACCAATTCATCAATTGACTAGGATTATTCAGATTACGTATTTCAGAACTGGGAACAGTCATGATAAAGTTATTAGAAACTAATTCAGCCCAAGGAGCAGGATTATTTTTCTCTGAATAAATCCATTCAAAATCTGAAGTTTCACCTAGTACAAACATTGGTGCTCTAACGGCTCCAGAAATAGTCAAATTAATTTCTCCATATTCAGAACCTGCAGGAATATGGACAAAAATCGGCCCTCCAAAGGCATTTGCTACCTCTATCGAAGTATTTTCTACAGGCCATGTAGTATATATTCTAGAATGGCGCTTGATAATATCTTTACTCCAAAGACTATCAGTATGAGCACCTATTAAAATTGAAAAACCTAAGTCAGAAGTTACTTCATCAACAGTTACAGTAACTACCTCACCAGGAGCAGCATAAAGGCCCGTAGACATACGTATGGAACTTCTAGGGTTGGAATAACCGAAATTACTGGGAAGGCCACTTTGAGTTCCATTAACGGTAACAGTTCTAGTTATTCTAGTCGCATTCGAAGGCACTTCACCGGGGAACTCTACATGGCTAGGATGGGTTGGTAATTCATCGGCAGGGAGACTAAACATCAAGGCATCCTCTAATCGTAAAATAATATCAGAAACAGGATCTACTCCTAGTTCGTAACCAGTATTACTCCAAAGTGTAGAATAGGGGATTACAGTATATCCTGTTGTATTCACTAGATATCGTAGAGGTGTCCAAAAATTAGTATAATCAAGAGTTACGACCCAGGTACAATCAGAAAGTGCAGAATAGGCTGCAGCCGCATCTTCGGAACTCATCTCAACTCCATCAATTCTATCTGCAAGTACTCCAGAAATTGCATTACTAATTGTTGAATATTCATTAGGCATATTTTGAAAAAAAACCTCATTATATCCCCAATCACTAGAAACAAAAAGACCTGTATCTTTTGCAATCTTATTTCCAGGATAATTATGAGCTACATCGGAATTTGAGTAGGACCAATACCATGCATGTCCGCCCATTATTAAGCCACCTCCTGATAGCATAAAATCTACTAGAGCATTATTATCTGAATCATCATGGCCATTCCAAAACTCATCAAGTAAACAATCAAGACCACTTAAGTCTGAAGGAGTTATTGAAAGGTGAACATTATGGCCTGCTTCTATTAATTTATCTTCAAAATCATCGAATCCTGAACCATATGCTAATCCGACTTCTGCATTTTCTCCACATACCCACTCAACGGCTCTCAATGAGAATGGATGGTTTTGAGAATCTACCCAACTTTCATGTCCATAACCTAGAATTTTCCCTTTACCCACATGAGATGCAGATACTACTGGGATTCCACTTGATTCAAATGCCACAGGAAATGACCACTCTCCAATTGGTAAAATTGGAGATGGCCAACCACCGAAATCTGCCTCTCCCATTCCTCTCAATAAATCATTTTGATCAGCGCGTAAGTCATGGACTACAATGGAAATAGTTAATCCAACAGACCCACCTGTATTATTTGCCCAAACTGTATATTCTCCCCAGTTAGTTCGAGAGTTAGGAATACCTGAAATACTGCCATTATCATTCAAAAATAAGCCAGAAGGAAGTTCGGGGTGAACTTCCCAAGTATTAATCTCTGGACCATTATTGGTTACTGGAATTGAAATACTTTTATTCGACTTAAGAATATATTCGGATTCTGGCCAAGATATCTCATCAGGAGGTAGGCTACTTATAGTTACATCAATCATAGTTGTAGAATAACCACCTGAATTGTTAGCCCAGATTTGATAATAAATTGTATCTTGAATAATACTAGGAATTCCAGATATTTCACCAGTTTGGAAATCCAAATTGAGACCTTGAGGGAGATTTGGATATATCTCCCAACTTTCCGGTGTACCACCTGACCAAGTCGGTGTTAAGCTTGGAATAATCTCATTAACAATCAAATCAAGATTATATGGTTCATAAAGAATATTTATTGGGGAAATGTCAATGACTGAAAGAAGAAAATTTATTGTGATTGAACCTCCTGAGTTCGTAGCTGTCACATAATGTTCCCTTAGAGCGTGTAATTCTGAAGGATGGCCTGTTATTGAGCCGTCATTAGTATTGAATAATATGCCTTCAGGTAAAGGAGGTTCAATTGTCCAATTGATTACTTCTCCACCTTCAATACTTGGAAACTCAAATATAGATTCACCAAGAATCCATTGAAATACATGGCTAGAATAAGATAAATTTCTAGGCCCTTCATGGATGGCGATTATTCTAATATCAGTATTTGCTGAACCCCCTGAATTAGAGCCTGAAACAGTATGGTTGCTATCTCCAAGTTGCTGAACAATGCCTGATATTTCTCCAAAGGGCCCAATTTCAAGCCCAACAGGTAACTCGGGAATGACTTCCCAAATTTCAATGAGTCCTCCTGAAGTAAAGGGATTACTAAGACCGCAGGGTATTGAAATTTTACAAAATATCTCATTTGAAGTGTAATTAATGCTCTCAGGAGGCTGTGAAAAAATCTCTATCTTCAAAATGAAAATACTAGAACCAATTA